>Ga0228536_1000759_pt1 | contig 47595 bp, 39 predicted proteins | sample SJ1Smetagenome_FD_168611 | JGI IMG/M metagenome (GOLD analysis project Ga0228536, IMG submission 168611) | Enriched culture of PCE-dechlorinating microbial communities from Ithaca, New York, USA - SJ1.S | ecosystem: Engineered > Modeled > Simulated communities (microbial... > Unclassified...
ACCGCCGCATGACCTTTGGCGAAACGCAGGAAGAGGCCATCGCGCAGGTGGAAGCGCTCATTCCAGCGGAACGCAAGGATCGGGTGAAGGTGGAAGCCTTGTTCTACGATGTTCCTTCTTATACCGGCTTTGTTTTCCCGGTGGACAAGTACTTCCCCGCCTGGGCAATCCCGGAAGACCACACGCTGGTGCAGGCTGGGCTTGAGACCCGCCGGTTGATCGGGCTGGAAGATGCCCCGGCTGGCAAGTGGGCATTCAGCACGAATGGCATTTACTGGGCGGGCAAGGCTGGCATTCCCTCGATCGGTTTTGGTCCTGGAGACGAAGTGACCGCGCATACGGTCAATGACAGCGTGAAGCTGGACGATGTGGTCAAGGCAGCGGAGTTTTATGCCTTGGTAACGAGTTTGATCAAATAAGCGTTTCCCGCCAGGACATAGTGGAGGCATTTTGCCTCCACTATCGTTTTAACCTTGAGATCACTGCTGGGAAAGACAGTCCTCTACCCGAAATTCAGCAGAAGGTTTGTTAACAGACCCATGCGTAAGGATAAACTTTAGTCCATACTTTGTGTTAGTAGGATAAAACTTGACCAGTCCTAAAATCCCTCGACAAAGACATCTATACCATCAAAACAACGGCGGTCGAAGAGGTGTCTTCACATTTCTGATTCCGTTTAATCCTTGTATGCTACAATTACATTCAATTAGAACCATCAAAAGAACTATCTTCCGAGGTGAATTATGGCTATCTGGCAAAACTTCGTTGTCCACACAGGAATTGCCTTATTATCGCTCATACCATCAATCCTCCCCCAGGCACCAACGCAGCAGCCTTGGGAACCACTTGGCCCGCTAGGGCAATTTTCAATCAGCGACATCGAATCGGATGCGACAGATCCCAATAAGGTTTACGCAGTGGCTGGCAGCTACTTCTACACAAGCTCTGATTTTGGAGTTTCATGGGATTATTACCAGGTGGTGAATGAAACGAACACATTGAATTCTCTTTTGAACGACCCAACAGATTCCAGGATTTTCTATTCTACGAGCTCATACAATACATACAAGAGCATCGATTCCGGCTTATCCTGGTATTCAATCGGATCACATTTTATCCAGCTGGCGGCGGATCCTTTCACACCAGGCAAGTTGTATGCTGTCGACGGACAGCTTCATGTGAGCACCGATTTTGGTGAGACCTGGGCTTTATCAACCTATCCGATCCCCTACCCGCTTCTAACGGTTACTGTAGACCCAACTACCCCATCAGTGATCTATGTCAGTGGGAGTAATGGCATAGACAAAAGTACGGACGGTGGAGAGAGCTGGACTTCCATTTACGGCAATTTGACCGATCAGCGCTTCAACGAACTGATCGTCAGCCCTCAGGATTCGAATGTGATCTATGCAGTTCCAGGCGATTTCGGAGTATATTTGACCCGCAATGGCGGGGTTGAGTGGATAAGGGTGACAGGTGAGAATGTCCTGATTGATGCTTTCGCGATGGACCCGAAGGATTCCGCAACTATCTATTACGGGGAATCTTACAATGGTGTGTACCAGAGTCAAGATTGGGGGCAAACCTGGACAAATATCAGAGGGAATCTGGTAGCTATGTATCCCTCAGCGATACTTGCGTTGGGAGACCCCGGGCAGACCGTGTTTATTGGATTGTTCTCTGATGGCGTTTTTCACAAGAATGGTAACGAAACCCTCTGGACGCCCTGCGGGTTGTCGATGACTGGAGTCGGGCCTTTCGCGGCAGACCCTACCAACGGTGAAAGGATGTATCTTGCCAAGGAGAAATCCGGTTTATACAAAACCAGTGACGGCGGTAAACACTGGTCCCTGATTAACAATGGGTTGCCGGAGTTTACAGTGACCGGTCTGGCAATTGACCCGCATAATTCCGATTTGATTTATCTTGGGTTAAATGAAGAGGGCTTGTTTCGAAGCACCGACCAGGGAGCTAGTTGGAGCAAGGTTAATATTGGGACTTACTTCGATAGTAAAGTCTCTTCATTGATCATTGACCCCAGGAACTCAGACAGAATTTTCGGGATCTATGGTAACCAGTCTGTGTTACGCAGCCTTGATGGAGGGTCTACCTGGAGTTTGGTTGGAGACATTTTGTATGGAAGATACATGCTGAAACTTGATCCGTTTGATCCCGATACAATCTACGTCACAAATAGAGTTTTACAAAAATCCGGAGATAACGGGGATACCTGGGAAACGATCAGCGATGGTATTCCTGCAACAAATCTTATAGGAGTTTTTCCAAGCCCCGCGCAACCAGGTGTGCTGTTCGTTACCACAGAGCTTGGCGAACTTTACAAGACTGTAGACGGAGGAAAAAACTGGTCAGCTCTTCTCCTTGATGAAAACTTCATATATGATCTGACCTTTGATCCCCGAATTCCTTCAATTATTTATGCAAGCGGCAGAATAAACCAAGTCGCGGGCGTGTTCTATTCGAAAGATGGTGGCTCGAACTGGATTTTTTACGGTAATCCCGCAGGCTCAACATCTGGGCCGGAGAAACTATACATTAACGCTGGGAAAAATGAATTGATTGCTGCCAAAAGTTATGATAGTTATGGCGTTTACAACACTGATTTACTGCCAATATTCGATTCCTTCTTGCCAATCATTTTCGAAGCACATTAGTGGGCTTGAAAAAATCATGAGACTTTTGTGGGGTGATACTTGGATGATTCTCATGGGGGGTGAACAGCGTAGAAGAGTGGTAACAGAGTAACTCCATATACGTTAATGACCTTCACCGTGCTTGCCTTTGGAATGTCAAGCACCCGATGATTGTTTGATCCTGTTTTCGCCATTTGGACTGCTGGAAATGAACAACACCTGTTGCCTGTCAATTAAACACGAAGGGGAATGTCAATCAATCCAGAAGATGAATCGAAAAGGGAATTACCGGTGGATGTGAATACTTCTCTTTTAATCTACCTTTCCTGTGGTCAAACCATAATTTGCTAGGTATAATCAAGAAAAGAATCTTCGAGGAGAGTAACAATGCAAACCTTCTTACATGGTCGTGACCTGATTGGCGATCTGGATTTTTCAAAAGAAGAAGTCGAGACCGTTTTGGATGTCGCCTGGGATTTGAAACGCAAACGCGCCCTCAACGAACCACACCCCTACCTGCGCGATAAAGTTCTGGCGATGCTGTTCTTCTTCAGCAGCACCCGCACGCGCGGCTCGTTTGAAGCTGGCATGGCGCAGCTCGGCGGGCACGGAGCATTCATCGAGAGTAAAACCACCCAGATCTCTCACGGCGATACAGCCAAGGAAATCGGCGAGATCTATGGCCGCTATTTTGACGGCATCGCTATCCGCCACTGCGACTGGGGTCTCGGCAATGCATACCTCAACGAGGTTGCCAGGAACTGCCGCGTACCCGTTTTGAATATGCAGTGCGATATTTATCACCCCTTCCAATGCCTGGCTGACCTGATGACCATCATGGAGAAGAAAGGGCGCGACCTGAAGCGCAAGAAGATCGTTGTTTCCTGGGCTTATGCCGCCTCTTACCTCAAACCCATCTCCGTGCCGCAATCGCTCATCATCCAGATGCCCCGCTTTGGTATGGATGTGACCCTGGCTTATCCCAAGGAATTCATGCTGATGCCAGAGATCGAACAGCAGGCAGCCGATGAAGCCAAAAAATGGGGAACCTCCTTCGAGATCGTGCACGACATGGACGAAGGCATGAAGGACGCCGACGTGATCTATGCCAAGAGTTGGGGTCCACTGATGACCACGGACGACCCTGTCAAAGGTAAGGCACTACAGGATTCTTACACTGATTGGATCATGGATCAGCGCCGGCTGGAACTCGCCAAGAGCGATGCCATTTACATGCACCCCCTGCCGGCTGACCGCAACATCGAAGTCACCGACCAGGTTATTGACGGACCCAATTCAGTGGTCTACGACGAAGCTGAGAATCGCCTGCACGCCCAAAAAGCTGTCATGGCTTTGACCATGAGTTAGGCTTTGCCTTTTTGAGTATCAACGGGAAGCGTATGCTTCCCGTTTTTTGTTCTGAGAATATCCTTATCTATGAATAGTTATTGAACGATTGCCTTTAGGCAACTGATTGCATACAAAGGAAGATTGATCAGCCAATTCTCTTTACGATAATCGGAAAGTGAAGTGCGGATCACATAGTCAGGTTTGTACTTATCTGTAAAAGCTCTCAGACTTTTGGCTTGAAGGTTTTCTGCTGCTTTCACTTCAATAGGTATCAGTTTCCCTCTCATTTGAACCAGAAAATCGATTTCTCCAGTAGACCGCTCTTCTGAATAATAATATGGATTAAGATTCAATTCTGACACCAATTGAGTCAAGATATACTGCTCAGATAGGCTGCCTTTGAACTCCTCAAACACCCTTATCTCGTCTAAAAGCGTTTTGGCATCAAGATCAGAGATCGCAGATAATAACCCTACATCATTTACAAATAGTTTAAATGCATAAGGATCAGCGTATCCCGCCAATGGCAATCCAGGCTTACTGACACGGGGAACACGAATCACCAATCCACAGTCTACTAACCATTGAATAGCATCCTCGTAGTCTTTGGACCTTGCACCACTACGGAGATGTCCATAGATAAATTTCTTGTTTTCTTTTCCCAGTTGACCTGGAATACTGGTGTAAACTAATCGTAACCGTTCAGACATGATTCCGGTTGTGTGTTTGGAAAAATCATATTCATAAAGCTGAACCAGATCTTTTTGAATTTTCCGTGCTTTTTGGTAATCTCTGTTCTCTATGTAATCTCCAATTACTTCTGGCATACCACCCAGAAAGAAGTATTGCTTCAAGAGATAAGTTAACTTGTCCCTGAAAACTTTCATCATCTGAAAATCGGCATTCTTTATTACTGATGAAAGTGATTCATAACCTGTGGCATCCAGAAACTCAAGAAAACTCAAAGGGTACATGTCCAATAATTGGACTTTTCCACCGGGAAATGAAATACCACTATGCAAAGCGACTCCCAGTAATGACCCGGCAGCAATTATTGGCAACTCAGGTCGCTGTTCCTGAAAGTACTTTAACGATTGGAGTGCAAGAGGAATTTCCTGAATTTCATCAAAGATGAGCAACGTATTTTCGTCAATTTGTAGTTGAGTTTCAATTTGCAGCGCTTCAATGATTCTCTCAATATCAAAATCCTGGCTAAAAACAGCCTTCAAGCGGGGATTCTGATCCATGGATAAATAAGCGACCTTTGCAAAATTTTCCTTACCAAAGGCACGCATAATCCAAGTTTTACCTACCTAGCGAGCGCCCTGAATTAGGAGAGGTTTTCGCCGTGGATCCTGTTTCCAAGTTAATAATTGCTGCATCACGTTTCTTTTCATGTCTTTTCCACTTTTGTGAGCCAAAATACTTTGTTTTATATCCATGAAGTATACTACATTTTTACAATCGACTTTTCGCTTCATTTTGCATTTTTGCGGACGTCTTATTGCATTACACTACATTTCTACGGATGAGTTTTTGCACAACAGCAAATCTTTGCGGATAGGTTTCGCCGTTTTTTGTAGCTTCTGTAGAATCTATTCGTGGGAAGCATCTATTTCTACAATGCTGCACCGCCGTAAGCATAATTCATGTAAAATACTTGCGTACGCTGCAGCAGAAAACAGCAAGGAGGTCTGGCGGTGAACAAGTTCGCACTTTTCCTGGTTAATGTGGCGATGGGGTTGACCCTGGCAATCCAGGTGCTGATCCATCCCACGCTTGAAACCGCTGCCAAGAGCATGTATCTGATCGCGGCGGTGATCTTCATCAACTGGGCGATTTTCACCTGGCTGGCGTACGCCTCAGCAATGAAGGAAAAAAAACTATCGTCCGCTTCCAAGCCTTCGCTTGAGCTGCCCGGGGATGTTTCCAACCAACACAATAAAGCCTTGCTGGATGTCATGACGGTGGTGTACCTGGCGGTCATCCTGTTGGCGCTGATCAGCCTGAATGTGCTCGCTTTCCTCGAGATGACAAAAACGGCATACCTGGCTTGGATCATCCTGGCAGCCATCCTCGTGCCGCTTTTGGTTGCCTGGGTCGCAAACCGGGCAATAAACAATTCGAATCGAAGATAGAGAGAAGACGTGGCAACCTCCAAAGAATATATCGACTACGTGCTTGAATGCCTGAATCACATTGAAGGCATCAGCGCCCGAAAAATGTTCGGCGATTACGGTCTTTACATGTTCAATCGGGTGATGGGGTTTGTGTGCGACGACCAGGTGTTCCTGAAGGTACTGCCCGGCAGTACGCGCGTCTTGGGGGAGGATGCCCCGACTGGCGAGGCATATACGGGCTCAAAACCGTATTATATGATCGAGGACCTGGAAGATGATGAAAAAATGGCGCTGCTTTTTCGGGCTCTCTACGTGGATGTACCAGAACCAAAACCAAAGAAGCCGCGCAGTAGAAAAGCAGCCTGAGGCACCCATAGGAGGGATTTGATGAAAGCCAATACTCTTGATGTCATCATGTTTGTGGTCCAATTCTTCAGCCTGATCGCACTGGTTGTGTACGTGATCAAAACAGCTGAAATGGCTAAGGGCACGAGGCAATCCGCCGAGGCGATGGATCGCAGCGTGGCAGAAATGGTGGAGGACCGCGACCAGCAGATTGCGCCGTATGTGGTGGTTTTTTTTGATCATCAGACCGACTCACCAATCTTTGACCTGGTGATCAAGAACACCGGTCGCACAGCCGCAAGAGATGTGGAGATTTCTTTCGAACCACCGTTGCAGACCTCACTTAAGAATTACGACATCGACAAGCTGGCATTTATTCACCAGGTAATCCCAACGCTACCTCCGGAGTACGAGATCCGTGCCTCTGTGGATGTGATTGACAACGCCCTGAAGTCCGAAACGCTGCCCAAGCAATACCGCGTGAAAGTTACTTACTCTGGCGGGATTAAAGAAGGTCGCCGTGAGGCTGAGTACATTCTCGATTTGAATGTCTTCAAGGGGATCCTCGAGACCCACACGCGCAGCCTGACTGATCTGACGAAGACAGTTGAGAAAATTTCTGACACACTTGAAGAATTCGCAAAAAGCGCGAGTGAAAGCATTAAGCCTTTTTAGGCATCAGTCAAGCAGGCGCGCGCCGTCTGCCGGCTCACCGACAAGCACGTTTTTTACCCCAGACAGTTCGATGAGAGCGTTGCGCAGCCATTCCAGCTCACTCTTCAGGGCAAGCACATGCACATTAGGTCCGGCATCCACCGTGGCGCAGACGGCATGCCCCTGTTTGCGCCACTGCCAGACCTGCCAGAGCAGCACCTCCGTGACTGGCTCCCAGTAGACCAGCGGTGGGTTGCTGGTGCGCATCACAGCGTGCATGTAGTTTGAGTCCAGCTCCAACACCTCAGCAAAGCGCGTAAAGTCGCGACCCAGTAATGCCTCACGGCAGGCTTTGAGCCGCTCCGGAGCATCCATCACTCGCTGAGCGTTGAGGGGGGAGGTGTGCGCAAGTTTATGACCGGAGGATGAACCAACCGGCTTATGATCTTGGCTGATCACAGCGATCACGTCTACCAGATCCCAGTGATCTTTTGGGGCGATGCTGACGGCATAGGAACTGGCATCGTCTTCGCCGGGGAGCCATTCCACGAAGCCATCGGGAATGGAACGGCAAGCGGAGCCGGAGCCCAGCCTGGCCAGGCGGGAAAGGTCTTTTTGGTTTAGGTTCAGTCCCGCAGCCTTGCTGGCAGCCAACGCCAAGGCGGCAAAGGCGGAAGCCGAGGAGGCAATGCCGGCACCGGTGGGGAAGTTATTTTCAGAGGAGACGCGGGCGCATATTTTTGAATTCGCAAGTTGGCGAACATGGTCAAGAAAATGGCTGACCCGTTGGAGAGAAGGGCCGGATTGCACCACGTCGTTCAAGTCAAAAGTATCCTGCCCGAGCGTGTCGTCAAACTGGACGGTCGTCCGGGTTTCCATCCCGCCGAGGTTCATGGAGATTGAGCCGTTTAGCGGCAGGCGCAGGGCGTCATCGCGATTGCCCCAGTATTTGATGAAGGCAATGTTGGGATGGGCGATGGCGGTGATTTTGGACTGCATTTTTTAATCTCCAATTTGAATTATAGCGTAGACAGGCTGATTTCGGCGGAGTGGCGAATATCGATGGCGATCCCGGATTTGGGCGAAGCATCCTGACTGAACTGGTAAATAGCAGTGGGACACATTTCTCGGGATGCTTCGCCCGTACGGCCTGCACGGGTTTATCGCGGTGGAGCGGCAAACCCTTGTACCATGGTACGAGGGCAGGCAGAGGTGAATTCCTCCCTAAGCTCGACCCAATAATTGCATGAAACATGGAGACCAAATGGTCAAGAGCCTTTCATGGTCAAGAGACCATAAAAGAACATGACCAGTAGCATAACCCGCTTTAGGGGTAGAATTAAGCAAACCGGTCAGAGGGGAGCCGGAAAAATCCAAGGAGTACACCATGACCACCAACGATTTCCAATCCGTTTATGCTTTTCAAAAAACACTCACATCCCACGGGCAATCGATGACGACCTATTTCGACAAAAAGGGCCACGTCCAGAAGGTTGACGCCTGCATGGACGCTAACACCACCGATCACACCATCCCCCTGGCAAGCATCATCGATCACACGCTTCTCAAGGCGGATGCAACGGCAGAGCAGGTGGCAGTCCTGTGCGAGCAAGCCCTGGATTACCATTTCGGCGCGGTTTGCGTCAACAGCTACTGGGTTGCTTACTGTAAAGCTGCCCTGGCAGGCTCAAATGTGAAGGTCGGAGCCGCGATCGGCTTCCCGCTTGGAGCTATGTCCACGAAAGCCAAGGTTTATGAAGCCAAAAGCTCGATCAAAGATGGAGCAACTGAAATTGACATGGTGATGAATGTCGGCGAGCTCAAATCGCGCAACCTGGCAGCAGTCGCGAACGATATCAGCGAAGTGGTGCGGGTGGCACACAAGATGGGCGCGATCGTTAAGGTCATCTTGGAGACCTGTCTGCTCACGGACGAAGAAAAGGTTACCGCCTGCCTGCTGGCGAAGGAAGCCGGGGCGGATTTTGTGAAGACTTCAACCGGATTTTCAACCGGAGGCGCGACGGTTGAGGACGTTCGCCTGATGCGCAGCGTGGTGGGACCGGAAATGGGCGTCAAAGCCTCCGGCGGTATCCGCAGCCTGGCAGATGCCCAGGCGATGATCGCAGCCGGCGCGACGCGCATTGGTACGAGCAGCGGCATCAAGATGGCAGAAGAGTTGGCTGCACAGCAAGGCTGATTTTTTAAGTGGTTCTAATAAATAAAACCCACCTCTTTTCCCTTCAGCAGGAATTAGTGGGTGGGTTTGTTCGTTAATGGTTTCTGCTTAAGTTACAAGAGTCTCCTTCTTTTGTGTCCTGACGAGACATTGCTGCAAGGTTTTTCTGTCTGCGAGGGACGAAGCAATCTATACTCTCAACCTCGAAGACAGTTAACAGTTCAAAACGATACTTAATCCATATACGCTTCGCGTGTGATGAACGGGTCTTGCTATCTCTGGCGTTCTAAATCAAACAAGAGTGTAGATTGCTTCACAAAAGAGGTTCGCAATGACGGATTAAAGACAAACCCATCCCATTAGTCCCTCGTACAGGGATTTGGGGGTGGGTTTTTTTATGTCTTTGCACGGAACGAAGCAATCTCAATTGTTGAGCATAAAGAATAATCGCAGCTCATAAAGGTAAAGTTACACGGAACGATTGAGTGCTGGATTGAGAGTGTAGATTGCTTCACAAAAGAGGTTCGCAATGACGGATTAAAGACAAACCCATCCCATTAGTCCCTCGTACAGGGATTTGGGGGTGGGTTATTTATGTCTGTGCGAGGAACGAAGCAATCTCAATTGTTGAGCATAAAGAATAATCGCAGCTCATAAAGGTAAAGTTACACGGAATGATTGCGTGCTGGATTGCAAGTTGAGATTGCTTCACAAATGAGGTTCGCAATGATGGATTAAAGATAAACACTCTGGGAGAAGTTGGTGTTTAAATCCCGTAAAGCCTTACTTCTTTGGCATGTCACGGCTGGCGATGACGTCCACGCCCGTGCCGATGACATTCGGGATGATGACCTGGGTAGCGCTGACGGGGGCTTTCACTTCGATCGCTCGGATCGCCGCCAAAACATCGGCGATGCGCCGTTTGGGGATGCTGCCCTTGGTGTAAACCGGCAGAAGTGGATGTAAGCCGCCGATCACTCTGACGGTGCTGGCGACCATCCTTTGAGGAGCGATAGCCTCCTGGCGACCGTAGGTCTCGCCACGCCGACAACGGTGCCCCAGGATTTTTACAACCTCGTCACCTTCCATGCGAACAATCAGTTTGCAGCCCATCGGGCAGGCAGTACAGATATAGTTTTTTTCTTCCATCTTATGCCTCCGCCTTGGGGTACACATCCACCGTAAGATATGCCGCTTCGCGGATAGCTTCTGCCATAGTTGGCTTGAGCATGATGGTCACCATTTCGCCCGGGCGGGCGTAGCGCTCCGAGCGGCGCACGATGCTCTTGCTCTCACTGCTCACCTCCAGCCAAACGTCTTCCTCGAGCGGTCGGGTCACGCGCAACTGGAGCTGCACATCGCCCTTCTCAAGCGCTTTTCGGTCGAGCTTGTGCGGCACCACGTAGCGCACGTTCCTGCCTGCCTTGAGCGGGACATAATCTGCCTCATGCTGTTGCTCTGCCAGGGCGTAGCGGGCAGCGTGCATGCCGGCGGTATCGCCCGCAATCGAGACGTAATCCACCAGGTCGTAGACATGCACCACGTTGCCGGCGGCGAAAATGCCAGGCACGTTGGTCTGAAAGCGTTCGTCCACGAAAGGACCGCCGGTGATAGGGTCAAGCTGGACGCCGGCTTTCTTGGAGAGCTCATTCTCGGGGATGAGACCGACAGAGAGCAGGAGCGTGTCGCAGGGGATGATCTCCTCGGAACCCGGAACGAAATTCCATTGGTCGTCCACGGCGACGGTTTCAATCGCTTCCACGCGGTTCTTGCCCATGATACGCTTGATGGTGTGCTGCAGTTGGAGGGGGATGTCCCAGTCTTGCAGGCACTGGACATAGTTGCGGCTCAAGCCGCTGAGATAGGACTGGATCTCAAGCACGCGCGAAACCCTGGCACCTTCGAAGGTCAGGCGGCGCGCCATGATCATGCCAATATCGCCCGACCCGAGGATGACGAAGTTCCTGCCGGGCATGTAGCCTTCCACGTTGACCCAGCGTTGGGCAGTGCCGGCAGTGAAAACGCCGTTCGGGCGCATGCCGGGGATGCGGATCTGGGCACGGGTGCGTTCGCGGCAGCCCATCGCGAGCACAATCGCGCGGGCGTCGAGCGTGAAGTAGCCGTGCTGCTTGCTGGAAAGGTACAATCGCCGTTCAGGGGTTACATCCATCACCATGGTGTCCAGCAAAAATTCGACCCCGATGGCGCGGGCTTCGTTGATGTAGCGCTGAGCATATTCTGGACCGGGCAGATCTTCCTTGAAGGTTTGCAGCCCAAAACCGTTGTGGATGCATTGGAGCAAAATGCCGCCGAGCTCCACGTCGCGTTCAATGACCAATACATCCTGAGCGCCAGCCTTTTTTGCTTCGATCGCGGCAGCCAAGCCGCCTGGACCAGCGCCGATGACGACCACATCGTAGATTTCCTTAATCAGCATCCTGCACCCCCTGGTCCTTGGTCTGGCGGAAGAGGAATTCAGACCCATGTCCGCGTTTGGTGACTTCCAGCGGGGAAATTCCGAGCTCACGGGAAAGGATCGCCACCACGCGGGACATGTCGAAGCCGCCCTGGCAGCGCCCTGTGCCCAGCCAGGTACGGCGCTTGAGGGCGTCGTAAGTGGCGGCAGGGATGGGAGCGTGGATCTCACAGATGATCTCGCCCTCGGTCACGTTCTCGCAGCGGCAAATCACCCGCCCAAAAGCAGGATCTATCTCGCAGAGCGCCTGCCTTTCGGCGTGGCTCATGTTTCTAAAACGCGGCCTGGCAAGGCGGACCGGGTTCCAGTTCTTTTTCTCGACCAGGGTCTCGCCGCAATCCTTCAGGAGCTCCACCACCATTTCAGCGATGGCTGGAGCAGCAGTCAGACCTGGGGATTCGATCCCGCCGAGGTTGACCAACCCCTGCACATTCTGCGGGATTTCGATCACAAAATCATGATCGTAGTCCACCGCGGGGTCCGTCGAACGCGCGTTGCCCATCGGGCGCAGTCCCACGAAGGTCGCAATCACTGAGCGCAGATTGATGGATGGGATCAGTTTACGGGCACCCTCCGCGATCTCATCCAGACCCTCCTTAGTGGAAGAGGTATTTTCCTTGTCATCGATTACATTGGCGTTCGGACCGACGATCGTGTTGCCGTGGACGGTGTTGGTGACCAGGATGCCCTTTCCCTTTTTCGTTGGAACGGGGAAATAGATGTTTCGGGTACGGATCTCGGCGCTGTCGAAAACGAAGTACTCCCCTTTACGCGCCTTGATCTCGAACTCGGGACGGACGCCGGCTTTGTGCATAACAGCGTCGGAGTAGATGCCTGCGGCGTTTATGACCCAGCGGGCGAAGATATCGCCGCGATTGGTGCGAACGCCGATCACGCGGCTGCCATCCATTATAAAATCCTGGAACTCCGTTTCCAGGAGGACTTCGACGCCGTTCATGACCGCGTTTTCAGCCGCAGCCACATTCACCTGGAAAGGATCACACATGCCGCCGGTGCTTGCCCAAAGGGCGCCGCTGACTTCCGGGTTGATCAGGGGTTCTTTTTCGCGCATTTCCGCCCCGCTGATCATCTTCATGCCGGGCACACCATTTTTGATGCCCTGCTGATGAAGCTTTTCGACTGCGGGAAGTTCGTCTTCGCCAATAGCCACCACAAAATCACCAGGGCGGGCAAAGGCGAAGTTGAGCTCCGCGGAGAGCTGATCCCACATCGGGTTGGCGCGCACGTTGGTGAGCGCCTTGAGAGAGCCTGGCTCGGGATCGTAACCGGGATGGACAATGGCGGAGTTTGCCGCGGTCGCGCCCATGCCGAGATCCACTTCCTTGTCGATCAGCAGGATGTTCGCCTGGTAGCGCGAAAGCCAGCGAGCGATCATGCTGCCCACCACCCCCGCGCCGATGATCAGGTAATCATATGTAGTATTTTTCATCAAGATACTTGTCTTTCTCGTTTGTGATGTACTTGCTTACCAACAGCCTTGCAGTCGGTTCATCCACGATCAACTCTTTAATCAACCCTCCGGATAGGGCTGCGTGTAAGCCTGCAGCCTTGGCTAATCCCGAGACCACGCATATCGCCCGCTTTTGCTTGATCATCGCCAAGTTGGGACCGCTGGCTCTCTGGTTGATCGGGATGTTGTCAAAAGTGCCATCCCGCCTGAAGAAAACTGTGGCGATATCCCCGGCGATGTTGAGGCGCCTGAGTTCCTGGTAGTCCTTCTCTTCCAAAAAGCCACCGGAATAAACATGGCTGGGCACACCGGAATGCACTGCGCCGATGCTGTGCAGCAACAGATCCGCACGTTCCTGGAGTTCCAGGATGCGTTTGATGCTGCGTTCCTTCCACATGGCTTCTTTTGTGGTGACAAAATCAAAGAAAGTCGGGACAGGAAAAAGGTCCACACTGGCTTGATAAGCCTGGGCAAAACGCAGGATGATTTCACTGGCATACTCGATGCCCATGGTTCGGGTGTTGCCGGCACCGTTGAGTTGGACGATATGAGAGTTGTGAGTTGTTTTTGGTTGTAAGTATCTTGAGATGGCACTGATGGTTGCCCCCCAGGCGACACCCATGATCATGTCTGAATCAAAAATGGTATTGAGATAATTTGCAGCATATTGGGCTGTTCTTTCCAGCCAATCCGACTCCCCCAAGATATGAGAAACAGGAACAACATGTACTTTTGTGGCTTCTTTGTAATGGGATTGGATTGCCTGAGCCAGAGAAGTGGGCTGATCGGCGACGTCAATGACACGGATACTTACCAAACCTTTTTCTTTGGCATAGGCCAGAAGTCGAGAAACGGAGGAACGGGAAATGCCCATCTCCAGCGCTATTGCTTCAGTCGTGAGGTTTTGGTAATAATACAGTTGCGCTGCTTTAATGGAACAAGTGACTCTCGAGGAAGTATCCATGGTAATCAAGAGTATATCTACCTTTGAGAATTAATTCAATTAGTCTGAACAAAATTTCACAAGTGACAATCAATAGCCTACTAGATTCAGCACGTTTGGAGCAGTGTGTAGACAAAAGCCCTCTAGATTGTGTATAAAATAATTGTAGGAATTGATCCACATCGAATCGATTCAGTCTGTTGAGTGGTTTATCCACTTCCGTTTCCAACTAAATTATTGATTACGTTTATTCGGTTCTTTTGAAAGGAGTAGAACGGGAAGATCTCAATTCAGTCTTTGTCGCGATTAATCTATTGAGTTTTATAACGGAGAAAAGGAAATGAAGAACTTGAGTAAACCAGTACGGATGCTACTAATCGGATTGATTTTGATCCTTGTGGGTAGCATTTTTGCCAATTTATTGCAAACGGATCTCCATAGAGTAAGAGTTAAAGACTTTTATATCGGTGTTGAAAAACAACAAACTCTCCATACTCTTGCTTTCATTCCAAAGAACTGTACTGCAGAAAATCCTTGCCCAGCAGTTGTGACCAGCCATGGGTGGCTAAACAGTGGTGAAGTGCAAGATGCTGCATCAATCGAACTTTCAAGGCGTGGCGTTGTAGTACTTGCCATGGATGCTGTTGGTCATGGAATGTCCAGCAACACTATCGGCATTCCCGCCTCGGAAGATGCTATGGGCATGATCGCATGGGTGGACTATCTCACGAGTGGTCTGATCGACTATGTCGACACAGCACGCATCGGTGTTATGGGACACTCGATGGGCGGCTCTAACTCCTGGTACACGCTTCGCCATTATGGCAGGCTTTATTATGCTGCGATTGAGGAAGCAAAACTCCCCGAATCAGATGGCGGTGCTGAAATCACAGCTGAAGAGCAGGCACATGCTGACTCCCTAAATAAGGTGTATGCGGGCTTCCCAACCGGATCAAGTCCATTATTGATTACTGATCAAGCAAACCCTTATGCCGAAATTCATGCGAATTTAGGCGTCCTTTACGGCTATTATGAAGAGGGTGGTTCCACAAGGACAACTGGTAATGCAGTTATAACTGGCGCTTCCCAGGAAGCTCTCCAGTTGGTTAACTACATTTCTGGTGTCGAACAGGCAAGTCCGGTTACTAATGTTGAGGAAGGCGTTTATTATGGAGACATGGGAGACCGAAGTTTACGCGTATTATATCAACCCAAGACGACCCACCCATTAATCCACTTTATGCCAAACGCCACTGCAGATGTGATCGAATTCTTCACCAAGGTGTTTAAGCTCAACACGAACCTTGGTCCAAAGAACCAGACATTTCTCGTTAAGGAACTTCTGAACTTCGTTGCCATGATAGGCTTGTTCATGATTATGGTACCAGTTGCTCAGCTACTGATGGCTACCCCTGCATTTGCTGACCTTAAGGGTACTGAAGGTCCGAAGCAACCAGCAATTACTAATAAGAAAAAGTGGGCATTTGGAATTCTTCTCACCGGTGCGATCTCATTCCTCTCCTCCATCCTGACTTATCTGATTTACGATAAGATCTTCGTAGTTGATCGGGTAAATGGTGGACAATTCTGGTTCCCTGCCCCAACAGCCAACTGCGTTGGGACGTGGACAGCTATTATGGCTGGCTGGTGTATGTTCTGGTTCTGGTTTAACTTCAAGAAAGATAAGAAGGCCGGTATTCGAACAGATGAGATGATCGGTTGGAAGGTAACTCGCAAAGAATGGTGGAAAACTCTTGGATTGGCAGTGAGTGTTATTGCTGTTGTGTACATCATTGTATGGTTCACAAAATGGGCTTTCAACACTGACTTCCGCATCTGGACACCCGCCATTAAGACTTTCAATGCCGACAAACTTATTTACTTCTTCCAGTATCTGCCGCTATTCTTCATGTTCTATCTATCCAATTCGCTCATGGTTAATGGAGCTATGCGCGTTGAAGGAATGAGTGAAAAGAAGAATCTGTTCGTTTGTGCAGTTGCCAACATTATTGGTGCTGGTCTCGTAGCAATCCTCCAATATGGCAAACTCTTCTTTATTGATCACAACGTTCTTTGGGGTGTTAAAGGTCAAACGTGGGTGAGTTGGATTGATCCGCTGGTAATCATTTTCGCCATCCCGATGTTGTTCCTGGCCCCGTACTTGCTCAGGGCATTCTATAAAGCTACTGGCAAGGTGTGGCTTGGAGCCTGGATTGTTGCCACGATGGCAGTCATGATCCTGGTCATGCACAATGCCATCTACGGCTTATTCTTCTAATGTTCGTTTGAAATTGTTCACCCCCGAAACAGGGGGTGAACAATTTTATGGATATTGAGTAAAACTTGTAACCATAGGAGACTGACATGGCAGAATATGTGGTTTCAATTGACCAAGGGACGACCAGTTCACGCTGCATTATCTTCGATCACAGTGGATCCATTGTTGCAGCGGATCAGAAAGAGCACACGCAGATCTACCCCAAGCCGGGGTGGGTGGAACATGACGCCCTCGAGATTTTGAACTCGGTGGAATACGTCATTCGAGGCGTGCTTAACAAAGCAAACATCTCCCTCTCAGATATCGCTGCCTGCGGGATTACCAACCAGCGGGAGACCACCGTGGTGTGGGAGCGGGCAACCGGGAGACCCATCGCCAACGCCATCGTCTGGCAGGATACTCGGACTGCCGGGTTCATGAACCAGCTGGCGGCTGAGGGAGGACAGGACCGCTTCCGCGAGATCGTCGGATTACCAACGAACCCGTATTTCTCCGGCTCCAAGATCCGCTGGCTGCTGGACAATACTCCCGGGGCATGGGAAAAGGCAGAAAATGGCGAACTTTGTTTTGGCACGATCGACACCTGGCTGATCTGGAACCTCACCGGCGGACCCAACGGCGGAAAACACGTGACCGATGTCAGCAACGCCTCGCGAACCTTCCTGATGAACCTGCACACGCTGGATTGGGACGAGCAAATGCTCGAGATCATCGGGGTCCCACGCTCAGTCCTGCCTGAGATACGCTCCTCAAGCGAGGTCTACGGCACGATCACCTGGAAAGCATTGGAGGGCATCCCGATGGCTGGCGACCTGGGCGACCAGCAGGCGGCACTCTTCGGACAGACCTGCTACACTGCCGGCGAAGCCAAGAACACCTATGGCACCGGTTGTTTCCTGCTGATGAACACCGGCACCAAGCCGATCCAGTCCAAAAACGGACTGCTGACCACGCTCGCCTACAAGATCGGTGATCAGCCGGCTTATTATGCCCTGGAAGGCTCGATCGCCATTACCGGCGCACTCGTGCAGTGGATGCGGGACAATCTGAAGATGATCGAGACCTCGTCCGAGATCGAAACTCTGGCAAACATGGTGGAAGACAGCGGCGGGATCTATTTTGTGCCGGCTTTTTCGGGGCTGTTCGCGCCGTACTGGCGCAGCGACGCTAGAGGAGCCATCGTTGGGCTGACGCGCTACATCAATGCCGGGCACATCGCCAGAGCGGTGCTTGAAGCCACGGCGTATCAGTCCGCGGAAGTGCTCGAGGCAATGAACAAGGACTCGGGCGTGCCTCTGACCGCGCTGAAGGTGGACGGCGGGATGGTGCACAATCAGACGCTGATGCAGTTCCAGAGCGACATTCTCGGCGTACCGGTGATCCGACCCAGGGTGGCTGAGACGACCGCGCTAGGTGCGGCGTATGCGGCTGGATTGGCGGTTGGGTTTTGGAAGCAGTTGGATGACCTGCGCGAGAACTGGCAGGTGGATCAGCGCTGGCAGCCGAGGATGGATGAGAAGACCCGCGGGGGACTCATGGCAGGTTGGAAGAAAGCCGTCACCCGGACGTTTGATTGGGTTGAAGATTAGGGTTTTAACACGATGACGTTTATGCCGGATTGAGAGACGCAATCCGGCCTACGATTTAGATTCGGGCATCATGGCTTCTCGCTGTCTGTGGGAGGAGTAAACCCCTCCCGTTCGGATGGGCTTCAGTCCATCCGAGTCGTGTTGTAGGGAACGGCGCAAGCCACGTTCCCTTCGAAAGACTACAATACCTCCACAGATGGGCAGGTTTTTATTGAATTCCCCAATTCCGAAAACCATTAGCGCTAACCTACCCTACTTTTCATGATAATGAATGGAAGGAGAGATCGCCACGCTACGCTCGCGATGAAAAACCGTTAGAGAGATCGCCATACCCTGCACCACGGGCACAGGCAGCTGCGCTCGCGATGACGGGATGGGGCTGGCACGGGAATTGCTACCCAAAGTGTGAGTATTCTCATCGAGGGAGTTATGATTGAGCCAAAGAAAAGCGTCCGGATCATTATGTTCATTGGGTTGATCGCCTTGAATATTCTTCTGCTTTCCCTGGTTCTGCAGCGTACCCACCCCGATTTGACCCCCCAAGCCAAAATGGCCAGCCCCACCAGCGTTCCGGTCGCGATGGAAAATTGCCAGTACCTTCCGCTCGCATTCACGCCTTACGAAGGCGCGATCGTGATGCTGCCAGGGGATGGGGTTTATTATGAACGGGATCAGGACGTCCAGATCGTTCACGTGTTGGGGGAAGTACTCAATAACACTCCGACCACGGTCAACAAAGTGATGATCGAGGCAGTGCTCAACCTGAAATCCGGTGGGCAGACGACCTTGCGCGGCTTTCCGCTGGTCGGGAGCCTGGCGCGCGGTGAGCGGGCATGCTTTGATCTTTACGTGATGGAAGCCAAAGAAGTCGAGAGTTATGCCATCAAGGTGCTTTCCTACGCAACCGGCGGCAGTATGCCTGGCGGTTTGGCACCCATGGTTACCAATGCCGGTTATGATGCCCAAAATGGCTGGTACAGCGTGGAAGGAATGCTCAGCTCCACCGAAGCGACTGCGATCATGAACGATCTTCGCGTGGTGGTGACTTTGCTTGACAGTTCCGGCAGAATTCTGGGCTGCGAGCAAAGCTACGTTCGCTCCCAGACCGAAGAGGTCAATGCACCTGTCACTTTCAAGGTTTTATTCATGAATCGCGATTTTTCCCAAGGCGATAGTTATTCACTCGCCATTGCCGGTACAGCGCAGTAGTTTAATTCCCTAATTCTTCATCTCACAATTCACGCCTTCACAGAAATCCCCAAAGGTGACATTTCGTCTTGACAATCGCAAGCTGGAGTCTTATAGTTAGGCTCGTTTAACTATAAAGGCAGGTTTACGATGCAAACTAAGCAAGAAAAACTAATCGAACAACTCAACCAGTTCGCTGGCATGACCATGCACGTCAACGTGATCTACAACATGCAGTTCATGCAGGAGCACGATCTCTCTTTTACGCATCTGAACAGCCTGTTGTTCATCTATGGTGCTAGATGCACCAACATTCAATGCCTGGCTGATCACCTGGGCGTCACCAAAGCCGCGGTCTCTCAGATGGTCGACCGGTTAGTGGAGTCTGACTTGCTTTCCCGCAAGGAAGACCCGATCGACAGGCGCAACAAGGTGATCTGCCTGAGCAAAACCGGCGAAAGCCTGGTGCAAAAAGCCTTTCTCACCCTCCGCAGGTGGGTGCCGGATCTGACTGCCAGCCTGACCGACATACAACAAGAGCAAGCCTGCCAGATCTTTGAAATCGTCAATGAGAAACTCAAACAAATCCAACAAGGATTAAATCCTGAAACAACGAGAAATCACCTATGCTTAGACTGAAGAAATATTACAAACCCTATTTGAAGTTCATCCTGCCAGCCATCCTGTTCGTGCTGGTGGTTGCCTGGAGCGATCTGCAGTTGCCAGATTACCTCTCGAATATCGTTAATGTTGGCATCCAACAGAAGGGGGTTGAATCCGGCGCGCCGACGGTCCTCAGTGAGAGCACCTTCCAGCAGATCGGAAAACTCTACCCTGATGAGCAGGCACAACTGCAGCAATATTATGATCTGGTTTTGCCAGGCAGTCCGCAGTCCGAAGCTCTGTCAGTTGATTTCCCCAAAGCTGCTGAGGAGGCTGTCTATGCCCTTAAGCCGCTCGATAAAGCACAGAAACTGGTGGTGGAAGACCTGGTTGCAAAACCGATGGTGTTCATCCAAATCGTGCACATGATCCAACAGGATCCCGAGCGTGCGGCGCAGCTATTGGGTGAAAATTTTCCGCTGGATCCCAAATTGCTCGGCAGCGGACAGGACCTGTTGAGCGTACTTTCCATGATGCCTCAAACGCAGCGGGCACAGTTGCTGGATAAAGTCAACCAGCATCTTACCTCGCTGGAGGGAACTATCCTGCACCAACTGACTGTCTCGGCTATTACCAGTGAGTATGCCGCGCTAAACGCGGATACCGATCGCTTCCAGACCAATTACATCCTGCGCGTTGGCGCCCAGATGCTGGTGGTGTCGCTTTTGAGCTTGGTTGCATCGGTCGTGGTCAGCTATTTGGCTTCCCTAAGCGCTGCGAATGTTGCCAAGGATCTGCGCTCAGACATCTTCCGCAAGGTCACTGACTTTACTAATGCCGAGTTTGAAAACTTCTCGACCGCATCACTGATAACCCGCACCACCAACGATGCCGATCAGGTACGGATGGCGAGCTTCATGTTGATCCGGATGGGCGTTCAGGCACCGCTCATAGGCGGCTTGGGGATCGTGCGCGCGCTTGAGAAGAGCCCGGGCATGTGGTGGACGATCGCTTTGATCGTCGGCGTGTTGATGGCAGTGATCATCGGGCTCTTTTTGGTTGTTGTACCACGCTTTAAACTTATCCAATCCTTCATCGACAGGCTCAACCTGGTTATGCGCGAGAACCTTTCGGGCATTATGGTGGTCAGAGCTTTTAATAAGGAGCGTTATGAAGAGAAGCGATTTGACGTTGCCAACAAGGAACTTACGAGCAACATGCTCTTTATCGGTCGCGCGATGTCGTTCATATTCCCAATCATGAACCTCGTGATGATGGCTGGGCAGGTGTTTATTATCTGGATCGGAGCTGGAATCGTGGCTCAATCCAAGATGCAGGTCGGTGATCTGATCGCATTCATGCAGTACGCGATGCAAATCATGTTCTCTTTCATGAACCTTTCCATGCTGTTTGTGTTCATCCCGCGCGCCGGTGTGTCAGCCAACCGCATCGCAGATGTGCTTGAAAAGCCCGTTTCCATCACCGATCCTGCCGTACCGGCGACCTTCGAGCAGCCTGTTCGGGGTGTGGTGGAATTCCACGATGTCGATTTCCGCTACCCGGATGCCGAAGAGGACATGCTCCACGATGTGAGTTTCAAGGCGGAACCCGGGCAGGTGACCGCCATCATTGGTTCGACCGGCAGTGGGAAATCCACCCTGATCAACCTTTTGCCCAGGTTCTTTGACGTGAGCAAAGGTAAGATCACAATCGATGACATTGACATTCGCGATCTGCCCCAGGCAGTTTTGCGTGACCAAATCGGCTACGCGCCGCAGAGGGGTCTGCTCTTCAGCGGGACGGTTGCCACCAACCTGCAGGTTGCTAAACCTGATGCCACCGAAGAAGAGATGCGCGAGGCTATCACCATTGCCCAGGCTGCAGACTTCGTGTTGGAAGACAAGGATGGGCTCAATATGCCCATCGCCCAAGGTGGCGATAACGTTTCGGGCGGTCAGCGGCAGAGGCTCTCGATTGCCCGCGCCATTATCAAGCCGCGCCCGATCTATATTTTTGATGACAGTTTCTCAGCGCTGGACTTTAAGACTGACTCAGCCTTACGCCGTGCTTTGAGACCCCAGGTAGCGAAGAGCACCCTGCTCATTATCACCCAGCGTATTTCAACCGCTAAAAATTCTGACCAGATTGTCGTTCTTGAAAATGGCAGGGTGGTCGGCAAAGGAAAACATCACGACCTGATGAACAGCTGCGAGACTTACCAGGAGATTGCCAGCTCCCAGTTGAGCGCGGAGGAGTTAGCATGAACCAGCAAGAGAACCAAAAACAACCACAAAATAATACCAAGAACCCCTACGCCAACAGCCAATCAAAAGCAATTCGCCCGATGGGCAGACCAGGCGGCGGTGGTCGCATGATGCCAGGCGAGAAAGCCCGTGACTTCAAGGGCAGTATGAAACAGCTGATCAGCTATCTTGGACCTTTTAGATGGTCGATCCTGGTCATGATGCTGATGGCTGCCGGTGGAACCGTCTTCTCCATTTTTGGTCCACGCACGTTGGGTCAGGCAATCACAGAACTTTATGCCGGCGTTATGCGCATAGTACAGGGCAACCCACTTGGGATTGACCTGGCAAAGGTCGGCACGATTCTGTTGCGGGTGCTATTACTGTATGGTATCTCAACGGTGCTAAGCTTAATCCAGGGCTTGATCATGAGCAAGATCTCGGCGAATATCACCTACAAGATGCGCCAGGAAATCTCAGAAAAGCTCAACCGGCTACCGCTCAGCTATTTTGATCGGGTCACCCAGGGCGAAGTGCTCTCACGCGTCACCAATGACGTGGATGTGATCAGCAATACCCTCAACCAGGTCCTGTCGGAAATCATCACATCCATCACCCGCATTATTGGTGTTTTGCTCATGATGCTTTCCATCAGCCTGCCCATGACCCTGATCGGATTGATCATGGTGCCGCTGACGATGATCTTTGTGCGGATGATCATCAAAAAATCGCAGGTTCATTTCCGCAAACAACAGGAGTACCTCGGGCACATTAATGGTCACGTGGAAGAAATGTACGGCGGTCACATTTTGCTGAAAGCTTATAACGGGGAACAGGGTAGTATCGACCATTTTGAGAGCCTTAACGAAACCCTGTTCACCAGCGCCTGGCTTTCGCAATTCCTGTCCAGCCTGATGATGCCGGTTACGCGTTTCTTTAGCAATCTCGGTTACGTGGCTGTCGCGATCCTGGGCGGCTACCTGACCATCCAAAACAAGCTGAGCATCGGCGATATCCAGGCATTTATCCAATATCTCCGTTCGTTCCAGCAACCTCTGATGCAGATCGCCAACATTGCTAATGTTCTCCAACAAACCGCAGCAGCGGCTGAACGCGTCTTCGAGTTTTTAAATGAAAGCGAGATCGAACCTGATTCTGCCAAGGCAATTGCCCTTGAAAATGTGCGCGGAAAAGTGGAATTCCGCAACGTATGGTTTGGTTATAACCCGGGCGAATACGTGATCAAGAACTTCTCGATGGTGGTTGAACCCGGGCAAAAGATCGCCATTGTAGGACCGACTGGTGCTGGAAAGACCACCCTGGTCAAACTGCTGATGCGATTCTATGAGATCGACCGCGGCGAGATTCTGATCGATGATGTCAACATCCAGGATATGACGCGAGAAAACCTGCGCCACCACCTGGCAATGGTGCTTCAGAATACCTGGCTCTACAACGACACGATCCGGGAGAACATCCGCTACGGCCGACAGGACGCCAGCGATGACGAAGTGGTGCATGCGGCGGATATGGCTTATGCCGATCACTTCACGCGCACCCTTCCGGGCGGCTACGACATGGTGCTGAACGAGGAGGTGACCAATGTCTCTGCCGGTCAGAAACAGCTCCTGACTATTGCGCGGGCTGTTTTGGCGGACCCGGCCATTTTGATCCTGGATGAAGCCACCAGTTCTGTGGATACCCGTACCGAAGTGCTGATCCAAAAAGCCATGGACAAATTGATGATTGGACGCACCAGCTTCATCATCGCACATCGGCTTTCCACCATCCGCAATGCTGACAGGATTTTGGTGCTGCGTGATGGCGACATCGTGGAGCAGGGCTCGCATGAAGAATTGCTGGCACGCCAGGGATTCTATGCCGAGCTCTACAACAGCCAGTTCCTGCAGCCGGTGGATGCGTAATTTGCCAAACAAGAAACGATCCAATAGCGCAGGGATATACCCTGCGCTATTTGGTTAAGGACGGGTAAAATTACCCAAACGTTTATTGGGAGATCAGCATGCCAAGAGCTACTTTTACATTTCCGGGCGGCTTCCTGTGGGGAAGCGCCACCGCGGCACACCAGGTGGAAGGCAACAACCTGAATAATGATTGGTGGGCATGGGAGCAGCAAGAGGGGCACATCCTGAACGGCGACCGCTCCGGCAGAGCTGCCGATTGGTGGGCAGGACGCTGGCGTGAGGATTTTGACCGTGCCCACGAAACGTATCAAAACGCGCATAGACTCTCGGTGGAATGGTCACGCATCCAGCCCGAACCCGACCGCTGGGATGAAAGCGCGCTTGACCGCTACCGCCAGATGCTGCTCGGGCTGAAAGAACGCAACATGACAGCGATGGTGACGCTGCATCATTTTTCGAATCCAGTCTGGCTGATGGAGATGGGCGGCTGGGAGAACGATGCCACGGTTGAGCTCTTCGCGGCATTTTCACGCCGGGTGGTGGAAGCCCTGGGCAACCACTGTACCATGTGGATCACAATTAACGAACCGAATGTTTATATGAGTGGCGGCTACCTGGGGGGAGGATTTCCGCCGGGAAAAAATGACCTCAAGGCAGCTTTGAGGGTCATGGCGAACTTGCTGAAAGGGCATGCTGCCGCTTACCAGGCGATCCATGAAGTGCAAAGCGAGGCGCAGGTGGGCTTTGCCCATCACTGGCGTGGATTTCTACCTGGAAATGGCAATCCCCTTACCCGCTACAGCACCAACCTTTTCAACAAGGTGTTCAATGAAGCCTTTCCCCAGGCGCTGGTAACCGGTAAGTTTGACGCGGTTTTTCTCAAAGAGGATATTCCACAGGCAAAAAATACGCAGGACTTCGTTGGCTTAAATTATTACACGCGTGAATTGATCCGCTTTGATCTCACGAAGCGGGCGGAGATGTTCACCCAGCGGTCTTTCCCCAAGGACGCGGAGCTTTCGGAGACGGGTTTTCTAAATAACGATCCGGAAGGTTTCAAGGCATGTATCAAATGGGGGACGCAATTTGACAAGCCGATCTATATCACGGAAAATGGCGCTGAGGACAGCAAGGATGATTTCAGGCGCAAGTACCTGCTGGAGCATCTGCACGCGATGTGGCACATGATCAACAACAACATGCCGGTGAAAGGTTATTTCCATTGGACGCTGGTGGATAATTTCGAGTGGGAACGGGGTTGGAGCCAGCGGTTTGGGCTTTGGGCTCTCGACCCTGCCACGCAGCTACGTACCAGGCGCAAGAGTGCGGAGCTTTACGCGGAGATCTGCCGCACGAACAGCATTACGTCCGAAAGCGTCGAGAAGTACTGCCCGGAGGTTTACGACCGGCTATATCCGATTTAGTTGGATTGTTTTGATCGTACCGGCGTCCCCGCCGTGTACGGGTTCTGACCTTTAGGTCTCCAATTAACGTGCCTGATTACGCTGGGACAGCTGACGCTTTGGTGGGTAGTTATAACAGGGTTCAGGCTAATGGAGGCTATATGACCCCAACATATATGACCCCAACCCACCCTATCGGATATACCCGTCATCGCGAGCGAGGCAGCATGTGCCCGTAAAGCAGGGTACGGCGATCTGTCTTTCTTGACCGGTCAATTCAGTTCCGGTGGGTAGGCTATAGCCAGATGGGTGAAGATCAACGCTACCTGACGCCAACCCACCCTACCCGTTAATCCAACTATCTCCCTATCACACAAATTGACCGCCAAAAAGCAGACTGGCGCGTTTCTTGCACCATTATGAGCAGAAATATTCGAAGGAGTTCATCATGCCAGGACTACTCATCAACTTTTTCAAACAATTTTTCAGCCCGCTGGGGTTTGTAGCCCTGTTGCTGTTCTTCACTCTCTTCCTGATCGAGGAACATCCCAAGACCGCGACCTGGTTCGTCTTGATCTGCGTTGTTCTGGTGGGGGTATTTGGTAATCCGATCTTCTCCACCTTCTTCACCCGTTCGATGGAATGGCGGCATATGCCCGTTGCCGCAGAGACCAAGGCCGACGCCATCCTGGTGCTTGCCAAGGGCACCCTGCCCGCGGACACCCCAAGGCAGCGCGTGGAAGTGCAGGACCAGGCTGACCGCCTGCTCTACGCCGCTACACTCTACCAGCAGCAAGCCGCGCCCATCATTATCATCAGCGGTGATTTTGATCAGACCGCCGCAGCCCGCACCTTCTTGATGGAACTTGGCGTGCCCGCCGAAGCCATCCAGGTGCAGGATCAGGCTGACAACATGCGTGAAGATGTCGCGCTTTCCGCGCCCATCCTCGCCCTGCAAAACATCAAACACGTCCTCCTGGTCACATCTGCGCTGCAGATGGACCGCGCTTATTTCCTGTTCCGCCAACTTGGCATCGAGGTCACACCAGCCCCCACTGACTATCACGTCAGCCTGCAGGACTGGGAGGATCTGACTGCCTGGGATTGGCGCAGCATCGTCACCAAACTTATGCCCACCAGCGATGCCTTCAACCAGTCAGCGGCTGTGCTTTGGGAATACATGGGGTTGGTGTTCTATCGCATCAAAGCGATCATCTAAATTGGTCAAATCGCTGACCCTCTATCAGCGACAAAACTTCCGCAAAGAGTCTGCCAACCGCCTGGTTGGCAGACTTGATTAACCCCCAGGTGGAACTAAAACGTGGAAAAATCCGTCCGTAATCAGAACCTATCAGGAGGTGAATGATGATTCACAAAATTTCTTTCGTGGCAGTGTGTGCAGTGATCCTTGTTGGTTGCGCCGCCAGCCCCACACCAACAGCACAGACCGGCGACCTTATCGGAAAGCTGGCATACGAAACCGCTCCGCAGTTCACTGAGAGCGAACTACAGGAATTGGTGGCAGGATATAACGACTTTGCCTGGGAAATCTTTGGTCGCCAAGTTGAGGCAAAAGAAAACCAGGTGCTTTCGCCCTACAGCCTCTACCAGGCACTCAGTATGCTCTATGCCGGCGCGGCTGGCGGGACAGCCAGCGAGATGCGCCTGGTGATGCACCTGCCGTGGGAGGATGCCCGCGTGCACCGCGTGGTCAACGCGATCAACCAGCAACTGCTTGCTTCGGCTGGATCTGAGGAAGAGCAGGTTTTCAAGTTGCAAATGGCTAACGCCCTGTGGGCGGCGCAGGATCGCACCTATGAGCAAGCCTTCCTGGATACCCTCTCCCAAAACTATGACACAGGGTTGAGAACACTTGATTTTAGCGACGCCAGCGCGGCAGCCAACGCCATTAACGCCTGGGTTGCAAAGCAGACCGAAGAGAAAATTACACAGCTTGCTGAACCTGCCATGTTCAGCGCGGACACCGCCCTGGCGCTGACCAACGCAGTCTATTTCAAGGCTGCCTGGCTTTATCCTTTCAACGAAGCCGCAACAGCCAACGAGCCCTTCATGCTGCCTGACGGAACCACCAAAAACGTGCCCACCATGCACCTGAGCGAGACGCTTTATGCACGTGTCACGGAAGGGCTTACCATGGTGCGGCTGCCTTACGCCGGCGGGGAAATGGTGATGGAAATCCTGATGCCCAGCCTTGAAGCATGGAATGACCCTGATGATCCTGGTCAGCTATTATCCCCGGGGATGGCGATACCCGAATTGGAGATGCAAAGTGTTTCCCTCAGCATGCCCAAATTCCGGATAGAGACCACAACCATGAACCTGATCTCAACGTTGCAATCAATTGGAATGCAAGCCGCCTTCACGAACCAGGCTGATTTCTCGGGCATCTCCGGCGATCAATCGCTGTATGTCAGTGCTATCGCCCAGAAAGCCTTCATTGACGTAAATGAAGCGGGCACTGAGGCTTCCGCGGCTACGGTTGCGGTAGTGCGGCCAAAATCCGCCCCGGGAGGAGAGCCCCTGAAGATCACGATTGACCGACCTTTCATCTTCCAAATCCGCGATACAGCCACTGGTGCGATCCTTTTTATGGGCAGCGTGATGCAGCCTTAAGCCAGGCTTGGAACAAAGCAGGGTAAATAATCGTCCAAATCTCAGCGGAATGAATAAGCCCGCGAGAGGAGAAGGAATGAAAACAAGCAAAATCCTATTCAGTATCGTCATCATCAGCGTTCTTTTGCTGGGAGCCTGCGTGCCGGTAGAAAATCCCGAAGGTCCTTTACCACCAGAGGGAACAGAAGAACCCACGGATGAGACTGTAAAGCCAGGCGAAGTCACGGACGCAAGCGGCGCTGTGGCGTATATCATTGACCCCCAGGCTGACCCTGAAGCAGTAAAACAACTTGCGCAGTCCAGCAATGCTTTTGCGCTGGCGCTCTACCAGGCTGTGCGCGATGAAGAGGGCAACCTGATCTACTCGCCCTACAGCATCTTCCAGGCGCTGCTCATGACGGCTGCCGGCGCAGAAGAGGAGACCGCCAGCCAAATGGCGAGCGTGCTGGGAGTGGACGTCAGCGATCCAGCAATCCATAACCTGATGAACGCACTCAACAAAGTGCTCAGCAAACAACCCGAGCACCTCGGCAACGACGCTCAGCCGCTAATTTTCAACATCGCCAATGCCCTTTGGGCTCAAAAGGACTACCACTTTGAACAAGCCTTTTTGGACACGCTTTCAGCCAATTACAATGCCGGGCTGAAACTGGTGGACTTCAACAATCCCGAGGAAGCGCGCGCCCTCATCAACTTGTGGGTGGCTGCCCAGACCAACGAAAAAATCAAAGACCTGATCCCTGAGGGTGTGCTCAGCAATATGACCCGCCTGGTGCTGACCAATGCGATTTACTTCAAAGGCGCCTGGTCCAATCAATTTGAAGAAAAAGACACCCAGGATGGCAACTTCACACTCGCTGACGGCAGCAGCAAGACTGTACCTTTCATGCACGGCAACTTTACCATCCCTGCTCTTGTGAGTGAAAAGGTCCAGGCAATCAGCCTGCCTTATGAGGGCGGGACTTATGCGATGGCGGCCTTCATGCCCCTGGCTGATTTTGCGGGGTTTGAATCACAACTGACCGCTGCGGACCTGGAGCAATTGCTCAGCCTTCTGCAGTCTTCCAGGGCAATGGTGGACCTGAGCATGCCCAAATTCCAGGCTGAGAGCCGCTTTGGCCTGGCTGAGAAACTGGCTGCCCTGGGTATGCCGGACGCTTTCGACGCCGAGAAAGCGGACTTCTCGGGTATGACTGGCAAGCCTGATCTGATGATCGGCTCGGTGTTACACCAGGCAACCATCGACGTAAACGAGGAAGGTACAGAAGCCGCTGCGGCAACCGCGGTGGTAATGAACGTGACTTCCATGCCGGGTGAGAGTTACACCATCCGCCTGGACAGACCTTTCATCTACGTGATCTACGAAACCACCACCAATACGGTCGTTTTCATGGGACGCGTGGTGAACCCGTAATTTGGTATAGACATAAAAAACTCCTGCAGTTCATTCGCAGGAGTTTTTTTTAGGTTCATTTAGCCAACCATGTACGCCATGGCGACTGTGCCCGGACCGACGTGGCTGCCGATCACCGGGCTGACCTGCGAGCGGATGATCTCGATTGGGTTAAAACGCTCTTTTGCCAGGTTTTCCATGATGACCATGTCATCAAATGCCAGCGCGTGGAAAGGCGCGAGGCGGACAGGGCTGCGACCATCCACTGCTTGTTCGATCAGGTCAATCATACGAGTCAGCGCTTTCTTGCGCGAGATCACGCTCTCCACCAGTTCGATCTTCCCATCACGGATCTCCATGATCGGTTTTAGGTTCAACGCCGAACCAAGCAGACGCTTGGCGGAGTTGATCCGACCGCCGCGATGCAGGTATTCGAGCGTGTCTACGGTGAAGTAAACACCGATGCGCCCGAATGCATCCTGGGCAAGTTCGTAGCACTCCTTCAGGCTGGCGCCATTTTCTGCCGCCCGCGCAACTTCCAGAACCATCAAACCGAGCGCCATTGAGACAAGCTTTGAGTCCATGACGATCAGGTTTTCGGGGTTTCCGAGCTCAGCTTTAGCTTGAATGGCTGAATTGATCGTGGCTGAGATGCCGCTGGAAATGCCCAGGTAGAGCACCTGGTTGCCAGCATCAAGTAACTTGCCAAAAACCTCCAGGAATTGCCCCACGGTAACCTGGCTGGTGGTCGCAATGCTCTTGGACTGGCCTAATTGTTGATAAAACTCCTCCGCCTGGATGTCAATCCCATCATAGTAAGATTTGCCCTCCCAGTTGACCGTCAGCGGCAGGACTGGGATCTGATACTTTTCCACGTATTCCTTCGGCAGATAAGCAGAAGAATCGGTTGCAATGATAACTTTATTCATGGTTACCTCATAATTCGTATTTCTAATGAGTATAGCATAACTGTCTTTTCTCTTGCCCTGTGCAGACCTGTACAATGGGCGAATTTCAGCGAGTTTTTGGCGTCCACGGATAGTTTTTGAGAGGAGTAGATACCCCACTGGTGATATCATAACCACATATTGCCTGACCCACACCGCAGCAAATGGCATCGTGGGTCCGAGAAAGGACATTATGGAAAACATCAATTTAGAAGATGCCAAGATAGACGAGGAACCCGCTTCTCCTCCCGAAATAGGAGAGCAGCCTGAGGACAAAGAAAGAAAACTGAAACGCCCATTTTCCATCCTATTAGTAGCGCTTGCGGCGGCGGTGCTGCTTGATGCGCTTTTCTTCGAGAAAATGTGGGGCTGGCACTGGGCGACAGCTGTTAATTTCTACCTGATTGCTGCTGTTCTCAGCGCGCGCCTGGAGGACAAGCGCATTCCGCTCACCAGCCTGACGCTCATAGCGCTGACAAGCCTTACAGCCTTGCTGACCGGTTTCCGCAGTGCCATTGCCACGTCTCTTGCACTCGTGCTTGTCAGCGGACTGGGTATGCTGCTGGTGACTGCCAGCCTGCTGAACGGGCAATGGATGCAATTCCGTTTGCGAGAGATAATTGGAGAATTGTTCAAAATTCTCCCTTCAGGCCTGATTGGCACGCCTTCATTGATTCTGGAAGGCATTCAACTCTCGCAAGATAAAAAGGAACAAAACCCGGAGAAAGGCAAAAAAGGTCTGGCCGTTTTACGCGGCGTGCTCATTACGATCCCCCTGCTGCTGCTTTTTGGCATGCTTCTGGCTTCCGCGGACACAATCTTTTCCGATATGCTCGGCTCTGCTTTCGATTGGTTGAAACTTGATATTTTTGACAACTTCATTCCACACGTATTGGTCATCCTGCTCCTGACCTGGTTTGGTGCTGCTGCGCTCTGGCATGCCCTCACAAAAAGCGGAAAGCAACTCGCCATTCAGCCTGATAAACCGTTATTCAAACCATTTATGGGAATGACCGAAACCAGCATTATCCTGATCAGTCTGAATTTGCTGTTTGCTTTCTTCCTGGTGGTACAGTTCCGCTATTTCTTCGCTGGCTCCGCGAATGTGAGCATCAATGGCTTTACCTACGCTGAATACGCGCGGCGCGGCTTCTTCGAACTGGTGGCAGTCGCATTAATTGCCAGCTTTTTATACTTTGGACTGGCATCCTTTACCAGGCGCGGCACCCAGTCAAAAAAGCGCACTTTTTCAGTGATGGCGGGGCTTCTATTGGCACAGGTTGGCGTGATTCTGATTTCGGCTTTCCAACGTCTGCGCCTGTATGAGCAAGCGTACGGCTTTACTAACGCGCGGCTGGCAGCACATGTTTTCATGGTGTTCATCGGTCTGCTGTTGCTGGCGTTATTTCTAATGGAACTGACAAAATCCTTCCGACGGCTTGGATTGGTTTTGGTGCTGGGTGTGCTGGCTTTTGCCTTGGTGATGGTGGGGCTCAATGAGGACGCCCTGATCACAAGGCTGAACCTGGAAAGGGCTGTACAGGGCGAAAAACTGGACGCTGATTACCTGGTTCATGGACTTTCCAATGATGCCGTCCCAACTCTATTCCAAGCTCTGGACGACGCGCAACTCGATCCGGAGCTAAAGGAAAAGCTGCAGATGGTGATGGCTTGCCGTTATGTCAATTTTGAGGAGGTCTACGCGGATGCTCCCTGGCAGTCCACCACTATTCCAACGCTCGTTGCCGGAAAGCTGTTTGAACAGCACGCGGAGGTTCTTGACAAGGTCCCGTTGACAGTTGAAACCAATGTTACCACTGTGACGATTGATGAACAAGTCATATGGTGCTATGGAGCATCGCAACAATAAGAAGGACCACTTTTGTTGTACCGACAGCCAGTTTCGACTGGCTGTTTTTGTTCCGCTGCCCGAGTTACCGAGGGATTTGCGGTATGATTACGCGATAAGGTCACATCCATGCGCTATCAAGCTCTCACCCCCGAAGATGCCACCGGTCTGCTCAGCCTGATCGGTTTGATCGCCCTTTTTATCGGGCTGCTCTTCCTGATCAGGCACACCCAACGCAAACACCTGCAGCAGGCTGAGGTGATCCCGGCTGCGGCTGCAAAGCCGTTCCCACAGACCTCGGGCTATGTTGATGAAATTCCTCTTTTCAAGAAGGTGAACCTCAGCGAAAGGCAGGCAGCGATTTGGCAAGCTTTCCAAGAGTGGCAATCAACATACCTGCTGCGGGGACTCGACGGCAACACCGAATTTCTACGCGGTGAGACTTATAAGCGCGGATTGCGCTATCAACTGACCAGCACCAGCCTGGCGCAAGGGTTGGCAATGTTCATTTTGGCGCAAATGGCACAGGATGGAGATGATTCGCGCGGCAGTTTCGAGCGTCTTCTGGCTCACCTGCTGGCACATCCCGCGCAGGACCAGAATGTTTTGAGCAGCTGGCTTTCCTTGCCAGACCTGCCCACCTCCCCCCGCCTTGAGCCCGACCTGCATGCGGAAGCCTGGATCCTCTGCGCACTTCTGGCAGCAAAACAGCAGTGGGAAGGTTTACAGCGGTTTGATCTTGATCAGATCTTCGAGGAACGTTCGCAGGCTGTGCTTGAGATCCTCAAACAACCAAAGGTAAACCAGGAAAGCGTTTTCAGCCCTCTTTTATACTTTGCAATCGCCCAACACACAACTGACCCAACCTGGCAGACACAAACCGAGTTGGATTGGCGCGCGTTGATCCCGCTTCTGCGTGAGGGCAAGGAGCTGCCCGGCAGGCGTGAAGCGTTGAGCCTGCTGCAAATCGGGCTGGAGGGCTTGTTTTTATCGGATCATGGCTTTACAGAACGGTCCGAGCTGGCATTCTCGCGCCTGAAGCGCGCATTCAGCTACCAGGAAAACCTCGAAGGCGAGGTTGAAGAGGGGTTTTCGTGTCTTGCCAGCTTTTGCTGCTGTGCGCCACTGGCATTACTTGAAAAGGATGGGACTGATCTTGATAAGCTTTGGTCATCCCTCAACCAATTGCAGCCAGACAAACAGGATGTCCTGGGGGCGAGCCTGCGGTTGATGGCTATGATGAGTATGTCGGGAACACTCTGGCTGGAGTAGTCTCAGCCAGGCAGTTTATGAGAACATTGGGATGGAACGGATCTCCACCTTGGGAATTAATTCCTGAAAGTCTTTAAGGTTGATAGCAGTGTAGTCCTTGTTGGACACATAAGACGCGCGGAATGCGGAGGCACGCCTGGCAATTTCCACCAAGGGCAGCTCCCGCACAAACCCATCCACCAAGCCGGCGCACATCGCACCTCTTGCTCCAGTCACCCTGACAACAGGAACCTTGAGCGGCGAAGCCATGACCATCAGGCTCCTGGAAGAAAGCAGCATGCTGCGATTTTCGAGCATCAATGCCACATATTCGATCCCCTGCTGCAGGAAGTTCATCGCCGCCCGTTTTGCCATGTCGAAGTTCTTGATCTCAAAGCCTACCAGGCGCTCCGCCTCAGTTACCTCTGGGTAGATCATCCAGGGCACTTCCTTGACCCCAAGTTTGAAAGGTGCTGCGGTTGCGTCCAAAACTACGCGCACACCTTTTGCTTTGAGCATCCGGATCAAATTGGCAAAAAAGTCCTCGGGCACTCCCGGAGGTAGGCTGCCAGCGGTAATCCAGATATCTCCGGGGTTGGCATATCTGCTCGCTTTATTGAGCATTTCTTCGATGGCGTCTGGCGAGACCTTTGGGCCGGTTTCATTAACCAGCATGTACCAATCGTTGGATTCTTCCTGTATGACAGTATTGGTACGGGTTTCTCCATCCACCCAAACAAAGTCAGTTTGGATGCCGAGCTTGTTTAACCCATCTTCAAGGGTTTTGCCGGTGCCCCCTCCCACCCAGCCAAGCGCCAGGTTGGGCTGCCCCAGGGTAATCAAGCCGCGGGATACATTGAAACCCTTCCCTCCCCAATCGAGAAGCGCTGGATCGGTGCGCAAGATCTCGTTGAACTTGAGACGGTGCACAACCAGGGTCCTGTCCACGCTCGGATTGGGGGTGAGGGTGATTATCATACTATTATTTTATCAGGAATGGATGCCTTTGAAGATTAACCTTATAAATTAACAATTTCTAAGTAGTATTTTTTGTGTCAATTTTATAATATACATCAGAGAAATCGAGATTCAGGTTTTGAAGGTAGCAAGTGGTGCCGGTTTCGGAGGTGAGCCAATTGCCGACTGCCTGCCAGGGGGCTGCCAGGTTCTTTCCAAGTTCATTCCTGATGCGTCCATCCTCGCCGAGCCAATAGTGCTGGTTTGCTGGTGCGGGTTGGGGAAACACCCGCAAGCGGCGCTTTGGACTGACCTCCGCCAAAAGGTTGTTCATCCCAGGCGTGCCCATGCCAAGTAGTTCCAAAAATGCCGCGCGGCAATCTGTGCCTGCTGAGCTGACGTATGGCAAACTGAAGCCTTGGCTGGCTTCATAGGAAAAGCCAGTAAAAACGCCTGATTCCTGGACAATTTGAGCCATCAAATCGACCGAATCGCTCAGGGCAGTCAGTTTGAAGAGCAGGTCGGCGTCCGGCGTGCGTGCCTTCCATTGGTTTAGTGACGCGTCCTGCAGCAGAAGTTTACCGCCAGGAAAGCCAAGGTTTTCATCCAAGCCGAGACTGAAGTATGAGACCGAGCTTGGCGCTCCATCCCGCGCTATCACCAGCCATATACGTTCGCCGGCTGCGATTGCGCACGGGTTGGCAAACCACACGCTTACCCAGGCGTAGCTTTCCGCCGGGATTGCACTTGCCGCAAGGACCCCCTCCGACAGAACAACCCCGGAAGGCTGCCCAGGCGCGTCAGTCTGGAGTTGGAAGCGGACCTGGTCGACCGGTTGGGCAATTTTCCGGATCCGGACGCTTACTGATGCGATTTTCACAGCCTTTGAAAACACGCAGGACTGCGCCAGGCTCTTTTGGGTGAGGGTTGCCCCAAAGGATTGGAAACCGAGTTGGCTTGGAGAGTGCCCAAGGATGTCAGAATGTGAGGGCCACTGACGCCAGGCTAACCGCTCAAACCAACCACGGCACTCCAACTGGCTGCGCTGTGTTTTTATGGATGGGAGGAGTTTGCTCTCAGGCTGTGCCATGCGTGTCAGACTTACGTCCCGGAGCTGCAAGGCTTGCTGATCGCTCATCAAATCACGCCTGAGAAGCATCTCCTTGACGCCATACGTCGCCTGGCTGGCGAGGTCGTCCTTCCAGTCTGTCTGCGCCGGTGCTCCAAAGTCCCTGCCGGGTTCCATGCTGCGGTAGCGCACTGCCACCCGGTTTGCCAGATCTTCCAGGCTGGACTCAACGCCAGTGCTACCCAGCGGCTGGTGCACACTATTTAGATAGCCCCACCACGCCAGGCGGTCTGAAGGGTCGTAAATCTCAACTCCGCTGCCCAGCCTGCTGCGTATGCTTTCAAACCCAATTGCCTCATTTTCCAAGGCAAGAATTGCCTTATCCGGACCGCCGATGGCATCCCAACTCAGGCTGAGCGGTCGTAAGCCCGGAACTTGCATTCCATCCGTCAAAAAAATGCGCCAACTCACGTTAACCTCCAGGCTAGGCGGTACCAGGCTCTGACCGAAAGCGTCCGGGCAATTGGGGCGATGCCGCTGGCTTCAGTCTGAAAGCAGTAAAAGCGCTGCAAAGTGCCCGGCTGCAGGTTGTGCCCGATGCCGACCCGCACATGGGTTGTCAGCTCCAGTCCGCCGCTTTCGGACCAGACCGCCTGCCGCATTTGGTCATCGATCACGACGGCATTCTGTTTCAAGAGTCCAATAGCATGATACGCCCCGAAGGTTTGCTGAGGCAACAATAGAAAATCATCCAATTCCAAGTAATGCGCTCCTGTGTCGATATGGAAAGCTTGCAAGACAACCTGATGACCAGCGGCGAAGCTGCGCAGCGGAAGGTCGCCCCAGGGGATCGAGAGCGGCTCCATGCGCAGGCTGATCTGATCCAACTCCAGGTCGCTGGCTGGTCCTACCCAGACAGGATTATCTTCCACCCTTAACTCCCAGCGTAGCTTCAGATTGGCTTCCATGGGAGCGCTGAAGAAACGCAGCAAAGGCAGCAGCCCTATGCCTTGCAAACGGGTGGCATCCAGGGCGGAAACGGTCCAGGTTGCCAGGTCGTGCCAGCCGCTGCCACTCCAGTCGTAGCGGCTGTATTTGCCGGATGAAGCGCTGGCGTCCGTCTGCACCGTTCCACCGACGCCGCTTTCCGCTTCAAACGCCAGGTTGGGGAGCGTGCCGCTGCCGGGTAAAGCCATGCTGCCCAGCCAGAAATCCGCCAGCGGCGCACCGCTCGTCGTGTTCTTCAGTTCCACGCGCAGCGGGAGCTGCCAGTGGTTGCCGATCGAAAGCAGGTTGATCTCAAACCAATTATCATGCCCGAGTGAGGGGTCATCGTGGTTGGTGAGCGTCAGTCCGCTCGTCACGCCCACACCGGAGGTGTTGGAGAGCGGCAAGGCGACCTCATTCCCGTAGAATTGGTTTTCGCGTTGCCAGGACAAATCGATCCTGAAGCTCCCTCCTTCGGTTGCAGGCAGGTGACCCGGCAAGACATGCCAGGTAAAATTGCCGAGGGGTGAATAGAGGTAGCATTGGCGGGTTTGGCTCCAGACGCGCAGGCAAAAACCCGGTTTTTTCCCAGCGGCGGACCGCAGCGCTTCGAGCCGATTGGTAACTGCCTGCAGTTCCAGCAACGATCCCCTCACGCTGATGGCAGCGGTCTCCGGCTGGCTTGCTTCAGCACCTGCGCGCATTTTCCACTCGCAGCCAAGCATGCCCGGCAGCATGCCCGCCCCCTGCAGGTCGAACCAATCCAGCTCAGAAGTGCTATCCATGAATCCTAATGCCAAAGAGCTCATCAGCGCCAGCTCCCGTTTTCCTGCCATTCCCACTGCAGATGGGGGGTGCTTTGCGCGTTTTGGAGCTCCTGCAGACGCAGCCGGTCCAACTGCAAGTCGAACTGGCGTTTGAGGTGCTCTGCCCAGAGCTGGAGCTGAGCCCGATCGACCTGGAGGTTGGTATGGCTGCTCAGATCGTAGTGCAGCACGGTGCTGATCAGGATGGCTGCTGCGCCGCTAAAAAGCGCCGGCAGGCACGTCTCGGGCAGGTTGCCGGTGAGCTCGCCATCCAGTCCGGTGATGGAATAGGCGTGGTTCAGGCTCAGGTTAATCTCTTCCAATGCCAGCCGCACGGCTTCTTCGCGGGTTTCCTGAGGCGCTGCCAGGGCGTTTGGATCCAGAAATTGTGTGCCCAGGCGCTCAGTGATGGTGGTAAGTGTGATCATTCTGTGCTCCTTTTTGGGGTTTTGGCGCGTTTATATTGCAGCGCGTGATAGTCCTCAGGGGTGAAGTGCCGCTTCCTGCCGCGGGCGTCAACGATGGTCAGGATGCCGTCAGCGTGCAAGGCATACGCCAGAGCGCCGGGACCAATCAGGTCTTCAACCACTTGTTTCAAGCGTTCCTCTTGCATTATTCCTCCATGTTGCCCCGCATGGATTTTTTCCATGCGGGGCTGCTTCTGAATGCTTACTTGTTGGCGCGCAAGCCATCTTCCAGGGCAGTGCCCAGGATGTAGCTGACCAACAGCGCCAGGATGCCAGCCAGTTGATCCCCATCCAACGGGAAATCAGGCTTTACGACCCTCACGACCATAAAAACCAGTCCGACCAGGGTCGCCCAAAACTTGCGGGAACTCAACAGCGTCTTCCATTTATCCATATGATTCTCCTTTCGAACCTAAGCGACATTACACTTGAACAGGGGACGGAAATCGTTGACCCAAACCGCCAGGTAGTGGCGCACCTTGAGGCGGTGTTCGTCGTTGCTGAAAACCGCTGGGGAGAGCTCGTCGCCGGCAATAAAGATCTCCGGTGCCAGCCCAAAACGCTCGCCGACGAAGATGGCGGGTGCCACGCGCGGATCGCAGGCAGCCGCCCAGTCGTTGGCATCGGTCCACTCCGGTACAACCACCGGCACGGCACTGCCCTTGAGGACGTTGTCGTAGACATAATCCGGCTCTCGCACCAGCGAACCGGTGCAAATCTCCATCGCCGCCTTTTGCTGCGAACGCCCTACCAGGATGTACTTAGGGTTGACCGCCATGAGCGGACCGGTGCCGAAAAACGAAATGGCGTCCTTGACCAGCATTGGCTGCTTGTAAACATTGCTGCTCACCACGTCCCAGTTGGTGTGGTTAAGCGCCAGGGTGCCGAGATTGGCATGACCGCCGGTGGTGGTTACCGGGGTGGTGTTGAACAACAAGCTGCCGTCTGCCAGGTAGGGACCGGTGCCGCTGTTGACCGTGAAGATCTCCGCCACCAAACGGGAGATTTTGCGCATACCAGCAGAGGCAAGCTCGCGGGCGTATGAACGCAGTTTGCGGGTCTCATCGCGGTCGATCAACTCGAGCGTGAGAGGAATGTAGCCACCATATTTGACGAAACTGGCTGTTTCAGGCGAGTCGCCGACCTGTAGCTCGGTGTATGGACCGCCTTCGGCGATGCTCGGCAAGTCACCCACCGTACCGATCAGTGTCCCGGTGATCTCGTGCAGGCTGTTGAAGTGCTCCTGGACGGTGACGTCCTTCCACCAGTCGTAGCCCGCCTTGCCCAATTCCTCCCAGGTGTTGGTGACCAGCTTGTTCAGGCTGTTTTTGACCAAACCGCTAAAATCGCCGGTTGTCGCCAGCTGCGCGCGCTCAGGGAAGTAGCCGCCATGCAAGTCGTAGTCACCGGTCATGTTGAGGTAGAGCTCGCGGATGCCCGAAAGGCGCGGCACCGACGCCGAAGCCATCTGCTTCTCACGCGGAGCACCAAACAGGTCATCCACAGCCGCCTGGAGTCTTTCTCCAGGCGCGATCATGCCTTCGATCCGCGCTGGTCCCTGCACGCTTTTGGCACCCTCAAACTCGCCAAGCATGGTGTGGGCTTCACGCAGAGCAGCTTTGAGTTCAGCAGGGGCGAAGGTACGGTTCTGGAACTGGTTGCGGATGCGCTGCTGCATACCAACCGGCAGGCGCGTGTTCGCCAGGGAACCTTCCAGCAGGTAAGCGCTCATCTCAGAGCGTATTGCCCGCATTTCAGAAAGCTGCTCCTGCAGCTCACGGGTGGTTGAAGCAGGTTGCTCCTGCAGGGCTGCTTCATTCGTGTCATTATCCAAATTTGATTGCATGGTTTTTCCTCCAAGTTGTAACGGTTCGATTCCGAGTTGATTGAGCGCACGCAAAAAGATCCCTCCGCGTGCCGGGTTATAGACCAGGTCGACGGAGTAGATCTTGAGGATCTTCTCCACCTTGCCGGCTTTACCCTTGAATAAAACATCTGCCGAGAAGCCCACCCTGACGGCAGGTTCGTCGCTGGCTTCCAACACCTGCCTGCCGATCTCAGCCAGAACCTGCGCGGACGGACCAAAAGCAGTCAGTTCAGCCCGCACACCGCTGGCGGATTCATCCCAACGGGTTTCCCGCAGCACCCCGGCGATATCGCGCACAGAGCGGGCACTGAAGCTGTGGTCCACAAAACAATTTACGCCTTCCCACAGCGCCAGCGACTCGCGCAGCACCTCCGCGGGGAAATCCCAACCGTTTGCCACTCCGGCGGTGATCGCCAGGATCTCAAAGCGGTCGGCACTGACCGGGTTCACCTCCAGATTCAAATGCTCTCTGAATTCACCCATTCGACTCCTTTCATTTCTTCCTTTCCAGAAAGGTTTTTGCCCCACGCAAAAAAACCTTAACTGTATCCATTAATCTTCGCCTTGAGGCTGTTCAACTGCCGGCAGTTGCTCGCCCATAAAGCGATAAACCAGGCGCAGCAGTTCTTCCGAGCTGATCAAGCCCTTTTCATGCAGCCCAGAGGCGATTGCGGCAGCCTTCTGACCGGCGTCCGCCAGTTCGGCATTATCGCGCGCAGAAATATCGCCGCCAGAGACGAGGATTGGGGCAGCCGGATCGACGCCTTGGTCAAAGCACGCTCTTCTCTCAACAACTACGCGCAGCAAATCCTGCAGGATCCAACACATCGCCCGTTGACGTTCCGCAAAGCGGCGGTAGCTCGGGTTGCCCGACGCCTCTGCCGTGGTTTTGGTCGAGGATTCCGGCTCAGCCAGGAAGTGCAGCGGCAGCCCCACGCCAGCCGCGATCATCTTCTTGATCGCCAGACCATCGCTCGAGGCATCCAACGCCTCCAACTTGGGGGCAATGACCGACCATTCCTCGTTCTCGTCCGTCACCAGGACAGAGCCTGGCGCAGGCGGACGGGCTGCCAATTGTGCCTGGCGGTTGGAACGCGCGGTCTCATTGGCAAACCGCGCCTTCACGACATAGATAAAGGCATTGCGGAAGCGATTCAGGCGCACCCGGTCCTCCAGCCAAGCGTTGTAGCGCGAGAGCCACTTCAGCACTGGAGCCAGGTCACTTTCGCCCCATTGCGAGCCAACCGGTCGGTTGACCGCGTAATGCAGCATGACCGGTTGAAAGCGCCCACTTTCCTCCGGTCGGTCTCTGCCTGGCAGGTAGGCTGGATAGATCCGCTCTTCGCCGCCAATACTCGGCTTGCCCACATAAAACAATTCCTGCTCGATGTCGGTTTCGCTGGATTCGATCCTGGCGATATCAGCGCTCGGGATCACCCGCAGATAGCTCATGCCGGACGCATCGGTGGAGACAAGCATGAACAGGTTGCCGCTCAGCACCCATTCATCCGAAAGTTCGCCAGTCCGCAGGCTGAGATGATTGAGGCGATGGTTCCAAAATCGCTCCAAGAATGCCTGAGTGCCGGCATGCGGGCTGCTCAGCACGAATCCCCCTCCCGTGACATAGGTTGTGGTCAGTTCGGTGATGCGGCGCGCCAGGGGGTTAAAGCGCCAGGCGTCCATGCAGTCTGCCAACACCTGGTCGCGGTCGTAGCCCAGGCGGTCGCGCGGGGTCTCGCTTGCCTGCCAGGCACCCACCAGCAGGGTATTTTCGTTTTCTTCCAGGCTAAGGCGGGCTTGGTGCTGCCCGGTGGAAGGCTGTAGCCCCAGCAATTGGCGGATCTGGTAAGACAGGCTGCTCATGCTTCCACCATTTCACACTGCACGCATTCAACCGCACGCTTTCCCCTGACCGGGCAAATTGCGCCATCCAAAGGGCAGGTCACCCAGGCAGCTTCGGTTCGTCCAAAATAAGCCAGCACGTCCGCAGGCGAGCCATTCCAACGGTCATAATCCATATAATTGCCCACGCCGCCAATCGCCGGACCCCGTTCGGAGGTTTGGTGGATCAGCCAGTGGTCCACGCCTTTGGGCAGCCGCGGCGGGCAGGGGTACTCGGGCGTGTATTGCGGGAAGGGACGCCGGTAGTAGTACTGCGCCAGCCACCAATCCACGCGTGGCAGGTCTGCCACCCGCAGGTTGGCATCCACCCACATCGCCCGCGAATAAACGATCGGCAAGCAGCCGGTTTCCTGCTCGAGCAATTCAAGCGCGGTCAGCAGGGTGTTGGTGATCACCGCCCGGGTTTGCCCGTGCTCCAGCTCCACGTCGAGCACCAGCCTGACCTCTTCCAGGTTGATCCCCTCCAGGATTTTCAGGAAACTGTCCACCTGCTTCAGGGCTGGTTCGCCGGGGTAGAGCACATGATAAGGCATCAGGCACGCATCAAGCGCTTGAGCCTGTTGGAAGTAGTGCCTGAACATCGGGTCGCGATAGCCCCAGGAGACCCCCGCCCGGATGGCGACGAAATTCACCGCCGGGTCGTGGGCGGCAATCTGATCAAAATCAGGAATCTGGGTGAGATCGGCGCTGGCGTTATAACGCGACAAGTCAATCCCAAAGGCAAACTCCTGATTACGCACAAAGTAACTCATCAAAAACCTCCATCCATTTCCAAAATAGGATCGCTGGCAGGGATCAACACGGATTGTGATGACAGATGCCAGCTTTGCTCATCCAGGACGGCACACATTGCAGCTGAAAGCGCCAGATCATCATGCAGCAAGCCGCCCTGCGGATCGCGCGCGCCTTCGGGCACGCTCCAGCGTAATAGCCGCTCCGGTCCGGGACTGACCTCTGCCTGCAGACCCGCCAGTTGGCGGTAAAAAAGCGCTTGCATGCGGTCCTGCTCGGCAGACATGCGCCCCAAAAGCGGGTTTGCGCTGCACTGATCGGGGTCCGTCTGCGGGGCGAAGTCCTGGAACCTACCCGTATCGACCACCGCCAGGAAGCCCCACCCCAGCCGTGATTTGATCTGCCGGGTGAACTGCAGCGAGATCACACGCTCAGCCAGTTTGTCCCGCAGGAAGGACCCCACGCCCGCTCCCACGCCGCTGGCATCGACCACGATCTTTTCCGCCTGCCAGTGCTCCGCCAGGCGCAAAAGCCGCGCATAGAGCGTACTGTGTTTTTCGCCCTGCCAGAGCTGGCGGTTGACCACTTTGTAGATCGGCTTACCCACCAGGTCTTCCCCGAGCAGCGAGAAATCCAGTTCAACGACGGTCGCTGCCGTCAGATCCCGATCGGGATTTTCGAGCTCGGTGTTCGCCCCACCCTGGCGCAGGGCTTCATCTTCTCCAGCCAGGTCAATCAGCAAGGCGTAGCGCTTGCCAGGAATAGGAGTTTCGAGGGCGGCATGCGCCCCCTGCATCAAGCCCAGGCGGCTTGGAGTGAACAGCCCTCCGGCAAAATCAATCTCCTCGCTAAAAAATTGGCTGCGTACCATCGGGTGGTTGCGCCCCATGCGAGCAACCTGTTCATCCACGAACATGCCATAAGCCGGGACTTCCCGCCGAACCTCTTCAGCCGTGATCTGAAACACCCGCAGGATGCCATCACGAGCCTCCGCTTCCCTGGCAGCCCGCAATTCGCGCGCCAGGAGGGTCTGAGCACTCCAGGCTGTGCCCCAAAAGACGCGCGTGGCGTTGGTGGAGGCTGCCATGGGGGCAATTTGCTTGTCGTATTTGGCGATCTCGATATCCTGCGCCTCATCCAGCGAAAGCAGGGTTGAGGCGGTGGCGCCAACGATATTGGAACCAGGCGCGGCAGAGAGAAAGGTGAGATGGGATTTGTGGAAGCGGTAGTGGTTGCCAGCGCTTTTATGCCACTTGCCGCGCGTCAGAAAGTTCGCTTCCAAGGCGGCCTCCAGGCGGCGCATGGCATTCAGGCTTTGCGGCTGGTAGGTGGGCGAGAGTTTCACCATCTCAGCGCCCTCCTCCGCCAGCAGTGCCATCAGGTAAACCTCGAGCTGCGCTTGCATCAGGTTCTTGCCGGATTGGCGCGGAAACATGACCACGATGGAAAGCCCCCGGTTATTCAGGACAGAATCGACGATCGCGCTGGCAGCTGCCTGCTGGTAGGCACGCAGGGTGATGCCGCCAAAGACGCGCGTAAAGGTGCTGACCATGCGCAGAGAACGGAGGAAGTCCGGTCGGCGCAGGTGCTCAGCTTCTGAAAGCCGCAAGCGCCGGTTGTTACTCAGATCAGTCCTGGGATAAGTGAGTGCTTCAATCATGACAAACCTCACCCAAGCGCTTGAACTCCTGGCTGAAACCAGTCAGCCGCCGGAGCATCTCTTCTGATTGGTCATTCTTACCAGGTCCGAGCAGAATGGTATTGACACGCAAGACGGAAGCCAGGCGTGAGCAGGTCAAACCCAGCAGATCGAGCGACTTGGCAAGGTTTACCGGGTAGTCCTCCTCGCCGGCACACTCCGCGGCAAGCATGAAGCGTTTGAGCGTGCGCGAAAGCAAGCTGATCTCCTCGTCCAGGTTGAGTTTGGCGGCTTCGGAGAGCTGCAGGCGTTCAGCCGGGCTGAATTCCGCCAGAAACGCTTCGCGTTCGGCTAATAGGTCTGACTGCTCATTCTGCGCCTGCCGGAGAGCGCCCGCCGGGTTTGGGCGGGCTTTTCCGGTTGGCTGCGCAGAAGCCTGACAAGTGGGGTTTGGGTGTCGCATGTTACGCTGCCTCCTGTTTATAGAACTTTTGTTCTATTATGGCAATAGTTTAGCGTCTTTTAATGCGCTTGGATAGAGGTCAATAGTTGCCAATTTCATAAGAAAATGTCAACTTTTACACCAGCGGTATACTTGTGTTGAACTTACCTGGAGGTTGGAAAATGCGCCGAAAAGACCGTGAGATGGATCAGGAATTTGCTTATGCCGTGATTGACCGCAGCCCATATGGCGTGTTGGCTTGTGTCACACCCGAAGGAAAGCCGTATGCAATTCCACTTTCCATCGCCAGAACTGGCGGGAAATTGTTCTTCCATTCTGCAACAGCCGGCAATAAGGTGGACTATCTTCAAGATGGGCAGGAGGTGGCACTGACGTTCGTCTCGCATGTACAGGTGCCGGAATTATTCAGCCCGGAGGCGCTTGAGAGCATTTTGAACGAACCAGGGGCGGCTGCCAGCCTGGGATCAAAGGTCTTCACCACCGAGTTTGAATCTGCCTGCGTGCAGGGCAGAATTTATGAGCTGAAGGATCCCGCGGATAAGATGGCGGGTTTGCGCTGTGTCTGTGAGAAGTTCACGCCAGACAAGATGGCGTACTTTGAGTTGGCAGCCAGTAATGCACTGAAGATCACGAAGGTGTACGAGATCCGGATCGAGACCCTGACCGGCAAACGCAAGCGTTTCGACACGCAGGGGAATGAGTTGAAGTGGCAGGCGAAAGCCTAAAAGTCCGGTAACTTAAGCCCGTTTTGCTTCAGCCAGCGGCGTTGGGTTTCGTAGCCCGGCAGGATCTGCCCCAGGAAGGTCCAAAATGAGCGCGAATGATCGTGATGTCGGGTATGTGCCAGTTCATGCGCGACAACGTATTCCAGTGCCTCGGGCGGGACCATCGCCAGGCGCAGCGAGAAATTGAGCGAATTTTGCCGGCTGCATGAGCCCCAGCGCGTTTTTGCCCCGGTGATGCGGATTGATTTGACCTGCAAACCCCACTGCTTTGCATATCGGTTTGTTATTGATGTAACTTCGCTACGCGTGTAATCCCGGTAGAAGGCTTTTAGCCTTTCCTCACCCTGCTTTTGTTCTCCTTTAGCCAGGAAGAAACCCTGCCTCTGTTTGAAAACCAGTCCTTTTACGCCTTTATCCACCAGGTGGAGAGGGTATTGCCTGCCCGCCAACCAAAGAAGTTCCCCTTCAGTAAACCGAAGCTTCTCAGCGGGAGGGGATACCTTCGCCATAATGGCTTTTTTCTCGGCGATCCAGCCAGCATGCTGCTCGAGAAAGCTTTGGAGCTGGTGTTTCCCGGTCCCGAGGGGTGCTTTGAGTACCACTTTGCCCCCTGGCAGCACCTGCAGCATCAGACGCTTACGGCGGCGGTCGTAGATGATCTCATCCGGCTGATGTAACATAGGCTGATTATAAGCGGGGATCGAAAGGAAATTACGGAGTTGTGCGAGAAATACATATTCTCGTTGTGAGAATGTCGATTTTGTTTCCATATCCGGAGTTTCGTACGGTGGGGGTTTGCTCCCACCGCTTTCGCCAGATTGGATTGAAATACACATTACATGACCCTCACCCCCGTTTCACGGACCCTACCTACCTGCCTTTCGGCCCGTATCTTCGACCCTGCGTTCGCTGCGCTCACTGGGGAGGGCTGATGTCCCCCGGTTATGCCAATCTCCAAACCAAGTACTCGGTCTGACTGATGGTCTCCCGTAAAAGCCGGATTGAAATACGCAATCCGGCTTGCACCTTCCCTTTCCAGACGCAATTAAAATGTTGGAGTGAGGGAAAAGAACCCTCATTTCTACAAAAAATTTTTGGTTTTCGTACGGTGATGGCTTGCTCTCACCGCTTTCGCCAGATTGGATTGAAATACACAATTCGGTCTAAACCTTTCCTTTCCAGTAGATCTTGATGCGATTGGACTGTCGGAGTGAGGGAAAAGAACCCTCATTCCGACCTTGTATATTAAGATTCAGAAAGGCATGATAATCAAATAACATCGATCAGGAAGGTGAGGGTGAATCCGGTTCCGACCTAAGGACAAGATCCAGCTTTGTAGATATGATCCCCTCACCTTTTTTTACAAAGATCGGACGGTATCTGAAGCCTCTCGACGATATGACATGGACGAGATGAGCTTGCATTCACAAGGATGATCCAATGAATGCGCCTGACCGATGCTAGTTATAGTTTACAGAAAAGAGGTGCAGAATGTCAAATATACTGGGTATCGACGTCTCCAAGGATAAGCTTGATCTGGTTCTACTCAATGAAGAGGGTAAGCTTCATAAGGTAATTAGCAACGATCTGTCTGGTTTCAAAACGCTGGATAAATGGCTGATCAGCCGACATATCGACCAGGTACACGTTTGTCTGGAAGCCACCGGACAATATGGGGCCGAGGTCAGCGAGTATCTTTATGGACAAGGCCATGACGTCAGTGTGGTCAATCCAGCTCGCATCAAACGATATGGGGAAAGCAAACTGCACCGCAATAAGACGGACAAGGCGGATGCTGATCTGATCGCCGAGTTTTGTTTGAAGGAGAAACCAGCTCTCTGGGAGCCTCTTAGCCCCGATTTGAAGCATCTAAGGGCACTTGTGAGGCGATTGCATGATTTGCAGGCTAATTACCAACAGGAAGAAAACCGTTTGTCGAGTGGCGAGAAGGATGCCTGGGTTATCCAGGATCTATCCGTCCACGCAGAGTACTTGAAAGCACGCATGGAAGCCACTGAAGAAGAGATCCAGAACTTCACCAACCAGACACCTGGCCTGAAGGCAAAGCAGGAGCTTTTGGTTTCCATTCCTGGAGTTGGCAAGAAAACCTCTGCCAGATTGTTGGCTGAGCTTGGGGAGATCAGCCGTTTTGAAAATGCGCCACAATTAGCCGCTTACGCCGGTCTCAATCCGAAGGGCTTTAGTTCAGGCTCATCCGTCCACAAGAAAACCCGTATCTCCAAACAAGGACGCAGCGAATTGCGCTCCTGTCTTTATATGCCAGCTATTGTGGCGATGACACACAATCCCGTGGTCCGGGCTTTGAAAGAACGTTTGCAAAAAAAACAACTGCCCACCATGGCGATTGTTGTGGCTTGCATGCGAAAGTTGCTGCACATTGTTTATGGTGTTTTGAAGTCTCAGATGCCTTTTGATCCTGATTATGACCGCCAATTCAATTATTCAGCTTGACTTTCAAGACGGTATCTACA
>Ga0228536_1000760_pt1 | contig 47292 bp, 50 predicted proteins | sample SJ1Smetagenome_FD_168611 | JGI IMG/M metagenome (GOLD analysis project Ga0228536, IMG submission 168611) | Enriched culture of PCE-dechlorinating microbial communities from Ithaca, New York, USA - SJ1.S | ecosystem: Engineered > Modeled > Simulated communities (microbial... > Unclassified...
TGGGAGTCAAGGAGAACCTCCTCCTGGATACCGAATTAATAGAGCATCATCTCAGTATGGAAACCCTGAACCTGCTCGAACTGTTTAACGATTTTTGTAAAGCCCATCCCGACCTGCTGCAAAAGCTGCAGAATTACCAGGCCTCCCGCCGGTAATATCCGCCGGTGCTTCCGCTTGCACGTATTTTCCTATAAGAAGGCCATTGTCATGTTTATCAATAAACTTACTCTTCTCTCGCAGCTTTTACGGTTTGCTCCTTTCGCCGGTCCTTTGATACTCGCCAGCTTCTTACCAGGCTGACTATGAACACAATCCCCGCTCCCCAGGCCAGTAGCCAGAAGATATTACCCAAGGAATCCCCGAAAACAACGGGAATGCTATCTAAAATTAGAGGAGAAAAAAACTGCCCTAAAAAAGCGCCGCCGGAAACGATGCCCATTATGATAATACTGTTGTCTTCCCTGGCATATTGGGAGGCCTTGTTCATAATAAACGGAAAAGCCAGCCCGGTTCCCAGCCCGCCCAGGATTATCGAAACGATCAGCCCGGGAAGTGAACCGGCCATCACCAGACCCGCGTATCCGGCTGCCATCAAGCAGAGCATGAAGGGCGCGTAATAATTTTTAAACTTTTTCTGTACGGCCAGGAAAAGCGCTCCCGAGATAAGCATGCACAGGGAATTGAGCGCAAACATCAATCCTGAAGCCTGCGGTCCTCCTATATTCCGGCTGTCCATCAACATAGCCAGGTTGGTTACTACCCCGAAGAAAGCCAGCATGGTCAGAAATGCCGCCGCCGCCCAGTAGGCCAGTTCTTTGGGAACGCTGGACCTGCGCCTGGCCTCACTAGCCGGTGAAGCTTTAACCGGGATAAACGCTATCGCCAGCCCGAGCACCGGAACGGCCAGGAAATACACATAAAAGATGTAATGCCAATTGATAGCGACCAAAAGGCCCGCTGCTATATTGGCCAGAATAGTCCCCAGGCAGTTGGCAGCCGAAGAGAAGCCCAGCATTTTAGCGCGCTCGTCGCCCTCATAAAAGTCCGCTATCAGTCCGGTTGACAGCGGCAGGATGATCCCGGTTCCCATGCCCAAAACGGCCCGGAATACGAGTAAAAGGGGCAGGGAATCTGCCCAAGCGGCCCCCGCTCCGCCGATAAGATAGATCAGCAAGCCGCTTATCAGCAAATTCTTCTTGCCTGTCAAAGAGCTCAAAAAACCGGACAGCAGCGAAAACGGAATGATCAACAGGGGCGGTAAAGATATCACCAATTTGACTGCCGTGGGGCTATAGCCGGCAAAAATGCGGCTGATTTCACTGAGCCCCGGCGCCACCGCAGCGCCGGCCATAAGAGTCAACAGAGAAATCGACAATACTGAGATCTTGACTTTCGATGTGTCCTTGCTCATAGGTTTCCCTCCATTTCCCCGGGTAATTTAATGTTCATTTAGTGTTTAGCTACTATACACTCCAGGCAAAAAAATTTTCCTTCCCTACCTCCCGTCTTCATAATTCACCCGGCAGCTTATCTTCCAGTCTTTCCAGTTCATCGTCCAAATTCACTAAAAATTTTCTCAAAAAGCTAATTTCCTGTTCGGAAGCGTCCTTTAACACGGCCTGGATAAGATCGTCAAAATGTTGATGGTATCTTTCATGGTTAATATGGGCCGTTTCTCCCTGGGGAGTCAATTTCAGAATCAGTTTAGACTGGTTATCCGCGTCTTTTTCTTTCACTATCATGCCTTTTTTTTCAAGCTTGCCGATAACCTGGGATACTGCGCCCTTGGTCACGCCCAGTATACCGGCCAGACCGGTTACGTGTATCCCTTCATTTTCCTTGATGGCCTTGATCGTATGGATCTCCGCGTTAAACAGCTGCTCATCGGTTCCATAGCGCCTGGTCCTTCGATCAAGCTCCAGAAACTTGAGCATGACCCGCAAAAATGTATAGCTTATTCTTTCCCGGTTCGCAAAATTCATCATCATGCCATTAGTGTATAGTTGCTAAACTCTTTTGTCAAGTTTTGCCTTGCGGTCCAGGCTTATTCTAGTAAAAGCAGGCTCAAGGCCATTACCATCATTCCGGCGATGATGCCATAGACCGAGTGATGGGCCTCACCGTATTCCCTGGCCGCGGGCAGCAGTTCATCCAGGGATACGAATATCATGATACCGGCCACCGAAGCAAAAAGCAGAGCCATCAGGGATTCGCTGATAATGGGCAGTAAAACCAGGTAGCCGATTACCGCCCCCAGAGGCTCCGACAAACCGGACAGAAATGAATAAAGGAAAGCCTTTTTTCTATCTCCGGTGGCATAATAAACCGGCACCGACACCGCTATCCCTTCCGGTACGTTGTGGATGCCTATAGCCACGGCAATTGCTACCCCCAGAGCAGGCTCCTGCAAAACCGATAAAAACGTTGCCATACCCTCGGGAAAGTTGTGCACCGCTATGGCCACGGCGGCCAGAACCCCGGTGCGAAACAGCTTATCCTCAGGCCGGGGCGCGGCGTTTTCTTCCATAGCCTCCAGCAAGCGCGGTTCATGAGGGTTTTCATAAGAAGGCACCAGCCGGTCAATTACGGCTATAAAAATTATGCCGGCAAAGAAAGCCCCGGCCGCCGCCCATAATCCCCATGGCCCCCAGGTCTTAAGCGCCGTTTGCTGGGCCAGCGGGTAGATCTCCACCATGGATACATATATCATAACCCCGGCGGAAAAGCCCAGCGCGAGTGATAAAAAGGCGGTATTGGTTCGGCGGGCCAAAAGGGCTATAAGGCTGCCGATGCCGGTTGACAAACCGGCCAGCAAAGTCAAAGCAAAAGCCAGGCCTACGTGGCTCAGTTCCATACTAACACTTCCTCAGCAGAGCTCCGCCGCCAACTAGCACAACGTTCCGTGCTATTTTCGTCAGTCCGCAACCAGGACTTATTACCTCCAGGACCAATGCAGCGAACGCCCGATTGTTAGGCTATTTTAACATTATATTTCTCCTCATATTTTGCGTCAATCATTATAGAAGCCACCTTTACTTTTCCTATGTTCTTCATGTCATGTTCCATCCTTCCGCCGCTTCACGTATGGTTAAAAATCTATTATAAATACCGTCCTGTTTTATCAGTTCCCCATGGGTTCCTCTCTGGGCGATACGGCCCTGATCGACGACCAGTATCTGATCGGCATTGTGAATCGTGGCCAGACGGTGGGCGATGATGATCATCGTTTTATCATGCACCAGATTACTGATAGCCTCCTGTATGGCATGCTCGTTTTCAGGGTCCACGCTGGCGGTGGCCTCATCCAAAATCACAATTGGAGCGTTTTTCAGCATCGCCCGGGCTATGGAGATGCGCTGCTTTTCACCGCCGGAAAGAGTGGCCCCGCCCTCACCGAGCACGGTTTCGTATCCATCGGGGAGGTCCATAATGAATTCATGGCAGCAGGCCTGTTGGGCTGCCTCCACAACCTCAGCGCGGCTGGCTTCCGGCTTTCCAAAGCGAATATTATTGAGCACCGTATCGTTGAACAGATACACCTTCTGGAACACCATGCTGATGTTTCGGAGCAGGCTGTCGCAAGTCATGGCTTTTACGTCTACGCCCCCGATCGATACGCTGCCCCGATCGGCATCATAAAACCTGGCTATCAGGCTGCACAGCGTCGATTTGCCGCTTCCCGAGGGACCGATGATGGCGGTGGTCGTGTTCTCCGGGATAGTGAATGATACCTCCTTCAGAACATCCCGTTTTTCATAGGCAAAGGAAACATCCCGAAAACGGATATCATAGGCGGGCAATTCAATATCCCGGCCGTCTTTATCGATAAATTCCGCCTTTTCGATCTTCTCCAGTTTGTCCATGGTGGCGTCGATGATCTGCAGAACATGTACGGCACCATTGATCTGTTCCACATGGCCAAAGATCACAAACGAAAAGATGCTCATCATGAGCATGGTGGGTATGTCCATGCTCCCATGGGCAGCCGCCAACGCCGCTGCCAGCATCATTCCCACGGAGGCGGCCTTGAGGGCCAAGAGGTGGAGACAGTTGGACGGAACATAGTCTTTTTCTATCTTGATATTGATATCCTTGCTCATCTGGTAAGCCTGGCGAATACCCGCGACGGAAACCCCGTCCTGTTTAAACGACTTAACCACCGCCATTCCTCGGACATACTCGATCGTAGCGGCGATCATGCCGTCCTGGGCCTTCTGATGCACTGGCGCATTCGCTTTGCTGCGTTTATTCAGCCTACTGAGAAACCAGCCGGACGATAGGATTCCCGCCCAAGCGATCAAGGCTATCCCCGGATTATAAAAGGCCAGACACAACACCATAGTAATGGCGCTGATATATCCGTTTACCACCACATCGATCATCTTCATACCCAACATCTCTACAAACGACAGATCCGTCGTTACCGCCGAGGCTAGCTCCCCGGCGTTGTTTTTATCGAAAAATCCCAGGGGAACCCTTTTGAGTATGTCGCCCATCCTGATTCTCTGTTCAGCCGTAACTTCATAGCCAATACTCTCCTGCGCGGCAGCGCGAAGATAAGCGAAAATAAACCGACCCGCCACCATCATCGCCATAAAGCCCAGCATATAAAATACCCATGCTTTAGTCAGGTTAATTTCACCCTTCATGTCCCGGATGATAAGGTTCAAGCCATAAGCCGCCCCCATAATCGGCATGGCGGTAAAGAGGGTGGTAAAGAATGAATATACAAAACCGATGTATAAACGTTTTCGGCGTTCACCGGACCACCGGATAATTCTCTTTATGATGCTAAACATATTGCCTCAGCTCTCCTTTCCCGCCGCCGGCCGCCCATTGTTTCGCTCCGATATGGGCTTCCCACATATCTTTATAAAGGCCGCTCCCCGCCAGCAATTCCCGGTGGGTTCCGGTCGCGATCACCCGTCCTTTATTCATGACCGCGATCTGGTCGGCATTTTTAATGGTGGAAAGCCGGTGGGCGATAACCAGCAGGGTCTTGCCTTTAATAAGGGCCGAGATGGATCTCTGCAGTTGGTCTTCGTTTTCCGGATCGGTGAAGGCGGTGGCTTCATCCAGGATAATGACCGGCGCGTTTTTTAAAATCGTCCTGGCAATGGCGATCCTTTGCTTCTCTCCGCCGGACAGCTTTCTTCCCGCCTCCCCGGCATCGGTATCATAGCCCCGGTCCAGGCGGCCAATGAACTCATCGCAGCAGGCGGCTTGCGCCGCCCTGATCACCTCGGCATCAGAGGCACCGGGGTTGCCCAGCCTGATGTTTTCCATTAACGAGCAGTTAAACAGAAAATTGTCCTGGGTTACAAAGCTAACCGTGTCCGCGAGCTGGTCGAGGGGCAGTCTTTTGATATCCACGTCCCCGATGGTGATCGCCCCGCCGCCGACATCCCAAAACCGCGCTATCAGCCGGGCCAGCGTCGACTTTCCCCCACCCGAAGGACCGACCAGAGCGGTAAAGCTGCCCTGCGGAATTTTTAAACGAATGTCATGGATGACACTGTTTTCCGTACTGCCGGCAGCGGCTTCAAGGGCGTCATAGGCGAAAGAGACATTGCTCAATTCAATATCATACCGCTGCAGCTCCACCCGCTCAGCCGCGCTTTCCAGCTCGTTCAGGCGCAGAAACTCGTCGGCCTCCCGCACCGCGTATTCGATGGATTTCAGGTCATTGACAAACACCGTGAAACTGCTTAATGGCGCAATAATGCCCAGGGACAGTATCAAAGCCATGGTAAGCTCGGCCGGGTTTAAAGTGCCGTTCAGATACAGGAGCATCCCCACCGGCATGGTGCCCAGCAGGGTCGAAGGCAGAAGCGCGCCGCCGAAGTTCATGAGCTTCCAGGTGCTCCTGAACCAGTCCAGGGTATAGGCTTTAAAAGACTCCACTGCTCTCTGATATTTCTCATAGGAGGAAGTGGACTGGTTAAAAGCCTTGATAACCTCAATTCCCTCAATATACTCTACAATCACGCTGTTGACATAGTTGCTGGACTCCATGTAATCCGCATACTTCTGGTTAAAAGTTCTCATCATGAAGGCATAGGCAATGACTGCCCCCGGCACGGTAGCCATTGCCGCCAGGGCCATGCGCCAGTCGATGATCACCAGGTAAGCCAGCACCCCCAGGGGTAAAAGCAGGTTGGAAACGCCCTCCGGAATCAGATGTGCCAGCGGAAGCTCTATGGTTTCCACCCGGTCTACCATCACGCTTTTCAGCCTTCCTATCGGCTGGTTCAGGACGGTCCCCAGCGGTGCCCTCATCAAGCGGTCAGCCATTTTATTGCGCATGTTTTCCAATATGGCGTAAGCCGATAAATGGGCCAGCATGGTGGACAGGGCGTAAAAGGCCAGTTTGATTATATACCCGGCCAGAGCGATGGCGGCCCAGAACAAGATGCCGTTTACGGTCTGCTTTCCGTCGAAAAACAAAATGATGATCTGATAAACGCCCACATAGGGCACGATCCCGCCGGCCACGCTGATGATGGCGCAGATAACCGAAATGATCATTTTCAGCCTGCACTCCGCGGCCAGGGACAGCACCGTTCCCAACCAATTGCGGCTTCTTTTACCGTTGCGCTGGTTTTTTTCTTCCATGTGCCATTTCACCTTCTCCGCTTCTAAAAATTAATAGGGATCAGTTAGGATTGCCTAACTGATCCCTATTTTAGTGTCTAAAAAAATCTCCGCCACTCCACCGGGGTTCAACCTGCTCCAATCGGCCGGGCAATTAAACGCAAAGTGAATTGTAAGGGTCTGACGCTTCCCGGGCGTCCCCGACGAAGAATGCTAAGAGCTTTTGTTCCCCTTTTTCATTCAGCGGATAATGGTCTATCACTTCACCTTTTTCAAAATGCAGCACGTGGGTGCAGCATCCGAGTATCAGCTCAAGGTCATGCGAAATGATCAATAGAGTTTTTCCCATTTTCTGAAGCCGCTGCAGATTGTCGCACACTTCCCGCATATGCCGTAAATCAAGGCCGCTGGTCGGTTCGTCGAATAATATAATCTCCCGCTCCGAGGCAACGGCGCTGGCTATGGCCACCCGCTGCTTTTGCCCGCCCGATAAAGACATGGGATGCAGGTCCTTCACCGGTAAAAGGTCCAGGCCGGCCAAAATGTTCTCCGCCTTGGCCGGGTCGCCTTGAGCCATGCTCAATAAAACTTCATCCAGGACGCTCTCGGTAAAAAGCTGATGGTTGACATCCTGCATGACCATGTAGCACCGCTTCAGGCGGTCTTTGCGCCTGTAGGTGATTTCGCCCAGCTTCAGGGTCCCCGGGCAATTCTTTTCCAGGCCGCAGAGGCATCTGGCCAAGGTCGATTTCCCGGCTCCATTGGGTCCGATAACAGCGGCAATACTGCCTTTGGGTACGGTCAAGCCGCCTATCTTTATGGCCGAAGCTTTATTCGTATAAGAAAACACAAAGTCGCTCAGGCGCCAATACTCCACTCCCGTGGCGCCAGCAGTCCGGGCCCTTTTCACGCTGTCCAAATAGAGCGGCCTGAGTCCCATGCTGGTAAGCTCCGCTGAACTCATGGTTTTCATTTGCCTTAGGCTAAACTCCTTTTCTATTTTGCCGTTTTTCATATACAAGACGCGGTCGGCCAGCTCACGCAGAAAATACAGCCGGTGTTCCGCGATGACAATCGTCTTGCCCCGGCTCTTCCACCGCTCGATGAAGCGCCCCAGGTCGTCAACCGCCGCGCTGTCAAGATTGGAGGAGGGTTCATCGAGGACCAAAACATCAGGATGGCAGGTTGAAACCGAAGCACAGGCTATTTTTTGTTTTTCTCCCCCGGACAGTTGAAAAATACTTCTGTCCATCAGTGCTTCAAGCTTGAAATCGGCAACCGTATCCGCGATCCGCTTTTCAATCTCCGCTGCCGGCAAACCCATGTTCTCACAGCCAAATGCCAGCTCGCCGGTGGTATTCACATTAAAAAACTGGGAGCGCGGGTTTTGGAAAACAGAACCTACTAGGCGGGCTGTCTCATAGAGAGGCATTCGGCCTACCGCTTGATCGTTAATCAGCACCTCGCCGGAGAGAGAGCCTTCATAGTAGTTTGGTATCAAGCCGTTTATCAGGCGCGTTAACGTGGTCTTCCCGCAGCCGGATTCACCGCATACCAGGACAACTTCACCCTGACGAATGCTTAAATTTATATTATATAGACCCTTTTCCGACTGGCCCTGGGCATACGAAAAAGAGACGTTTTTCAATTGTATCATCGGCAAAGCCTGCTCCTCTTTAAAAAAATATAAACCCTAAACCGGCCCCCAGGACCATCATTGACAAAATGGCATCCGGCAGGCCAAATCTTATTTGGCACAGGTTGGTTCTCTTGACAGGACTACCTAAACCGCGCGTTAACGCGGCAACGGAAAGCTCTTCCCCGATTTTAACGGTTGACATCATCATAGGGACCAGGCGGTATTCCAGCATAGCCAGGGGATTCTTAAAAAATCCCGTAAAACCGATGCCTCTCATGCGCATGGCATCATCAATAGCCTTCGCTTCTTCAGCCACTGTGGGGAAAAACCGAAACATCACCGCCACCGGAATGACAATGCTTTACGGAACATGCATCCGCTCCATGGAGGCAATGAATTCACTTACGGTAGTGGTTGAAACCAAATAATACCCGATTGCCAGGCCCGGAATAAACCTGGTGAATATCCCGGTCAAGGCGACCATTAAAAACCCGGTCAGCCCGCCGGTTAGCGGCACGAGGTAAAGCTTCAGCAAATATGCCGCTGCATAAATCAATCCCAATTTTATGGTTGTTTTGAACCGGCCGCTCATGAGAAATAGGAATAGGGGCAGCAGCGCCAGGCCCAGCCTTATCCAATTCCTCACTCCCTCTTCGCTTCCGGCAATCAAAATCGTCGGGCATACCATCACCAGCAGAATTTTGGTTCTCGGGTCCAGAAAAAAGCCCGGCGCTGTTCTCGCGCTCGGCATCAGCCCGTTTTGCATCAGGCGATGCCCGCCTTTTTAAAGTGCTTGGTCAAGACCGATTTGCCGGCCAGCGCTCCGCAGAATCCTCCCAAAATCGTTAAAGCGAGCAACGCAAAAAAGGACCAGGTCGGCGTATAGGACATAAGGGCGTCAACATATTCCTGCCCATAAGTCGAAACCATGGCGGCAAAATAGCTATCCCGCATGAAGTATAGGGGTATCATCATACCCATGAGCCATACGCTAAAGACCGTATAGGCGATAATCGTCTTTTTGGAACTCTGATAATTTCCGGATTTCAAAATGAGATCAGCGATTAAACCAAAACCCGCGCCGGTAAAAAGAGGCGGCCAGGACATCCCGGTGAGAAGCATCAGCCCTCCGCAGATCAGCCCGGTAATGCTAAGCATCCCAAAAGCTTTCACCTTGGTCAGGTAGAGCATAAAAGGGATACCCGCCACAAAAGGGCATATAAAAGGAATCAGCAGTATGAATATAGGAATGTACCCCAGCATGCCGCATGCAAAGAAAACTGTGAAATAAATCGCTGTATAAACGCCAATCGTAATCAAGTCTTTAGCCTGTAATTGATGGTCCACCACTTAAACCTCCCCCTGTTTCTACTGTCTGTCGGATATATTCAGGCCAAATCTTTCTGATATTGGGCCGGCGACACCCCGATTACTTTTTTAAAGGCAGCCGCAAATTTACTGGGATTGTTATAGCCGACCCGGCCGGCTACGGTGGTGACGTTCTCCCTGGTTTGACGCAGCATGGAGGCGGCGATCTGCATGCGATGAGAGCGTATATACGCATAGATCGATGTGCCGTAAATGCCTTTAAAGGAAGCCTTCATAGAAGTCAGCGGTATCCCGAATTGCCGGGACAGCTCTTCCAAAGTGAAATGCTTATCGATATTATCGGTGATATATTGCTTGATCGCTTTCACCTTTTCCACCTGCTTGGGGGGCAAATACGGCCGTTCCTGGCCGCTTATAGGGACGTCCACGGCGCTCAAAAACAATAGAATTTCTAAAACCTTGATCTTGAAATAGCTTTTCCTGATCTTCTCCGGTACTTTATACAGTTCCGAAAAGATATGCTGTATCGAATCATCCATACGCATGATAAACAGTCTTTCGCCGGAGCAATTGGCGCGCAAGGCGTGCAAATCAATGGAAAACCCGTCAAAGATCGTCGACAGGGTCTTTGACGCTTCTTCGATATATATCGCCAGTGTAATTCCGCGATAATGGCCGGAGGGAAACCTGAACCCGCCGGCATGGCGATCCTTGGCATTGATCTGCAAGTCTCCCTTCTGCAAATACCGGTATGCGCCGCCGGGAATTTCCCATTCGATCTGCCCGTCCCGGCAATGGTCAATCCCAATCATTTCTACCTTGGGCCGAAATTCAGAGAAGCAGCTTTTCATATGAAAATCATTGTAAATGATATCAACGCCGGGAAACACCTTATAACAGGTCATGGTGCCTGCCCCGCTGGCATCTCGCATTTTATACTCCGTACACCCGTCGTTTCTTTTAGAAACGATTATATTACTGCCATAAAAAACTCGGTCTTCTAACTCGCATCCCATTTCACCTCGCCTCCTCGCTTTATATGTCACGTAAATCCTCCGCTTTACGCCTCCGCATAACTTACTTGAATGAATTTTTCCGTTTTTACAGCGGCTATGGAAAATCCCGCCTGCTTTAGCATGTCTTCCATTTTTGAGTTCTTATAAAGCCGCATAGAATGAGCCCAGATAAAAAAGGATATTTTAGCCCATGCCGCATCTTCTGTTGACGTGATAACGAGACGCCCCCCCGGTTGTAAAACCCGGTGCAGTTCATGTAAAACCGTCAGGGGTTTTTCAATAAAGAAGAACATATTACAGGCTGCGGCACAGGTAAAGGTATTGTCATCCCAGGGCAGCGCTTCGGCATGGCCCTGAACAATTTCCAGCCGCCCTTCGGCCAGCGCGGCATGATTCCTCTCTCCGGCAATCTGAACCATATCAAGGCTGTGATCGATTGCTTTGGCCTGTTGGGCAGTTTGTAAGGCCATATCCAGTAGCACCCCTCCCCCGCAGCCGATTTCGAGAAATATGTCATCCGGTGTAAGCTGAAGCTTATTCAGGGTCAAATGAAAAGATTGATAATGGCTGCGCGGATTACGATACATCATTTTCCCCAGCCGGCCCGACGGTTTTCGGGCCGTAGTATCTATAAATCTATGTAACACTCTTTTACTTACCCCCTTTTTTAGTTGAATGAAAAAGCCAAAGGGTCTGGCAGGTTTCCCCTTTGTTTCAGCCCCATATTATATCGGTTCAGATGCCCATTCACGGGTACCCTTTTAAAAAGGAATCTTCCTCAAGTCGCTTTCCTTTACATCGTTCTTGCGCAAGTCATGTTGTTTTTCAAATACCGGCCATATTTCCACTGCCACCTCCAGTATTTCAGGATCAAACTGTTTCCCTTTATTCCGCTTTATTTCCCAAAGCGTTTCTTCAAGACTGAAGGCTTTTCGATAAGGGCGATTATAGGTCATGGCGTCCACCGTATCACATATCGCAATAATCCTGGAGCCCAGAGGAATCTCCTGGCCCTTCAGTCCGGCCGGATATCCGTTGCCGTCCCAGCGTTCGTGGTGGTGGAGCACGATTTTGGCATAAGGCTGTAAAAAGCTTGACTGGCTTAAAATTCTAAATCCATATTCGGGATGCAGCTTTATCAACTCCCATTCTTCCGGCAGCAACGGCCCGGTTTTTTTTAATATCGTGCTTGGAACCTTTACTTTACCGATATCATGGAGATGAGCAGCGATATGCACCTTTTCCAATTCAGCTCCCGTCAAACCTATCTTTTGGGCCAAATAATAAGACATATCGCTCACTCGCGTACTGTGCCCACTGGTATACTTATCTTTGGATTCCAGAACTTCTATTATTTTCTCAACGATTTCATGAATGGCAACAAGCAAGAAATTCGATTCTTCATAATTAATTGACATACTGCCACCTTCCTTGCTGTAATTATTCCTCGTGATGTGCTGGATTTATAAAAATATCTTTATCTTGCTGCATTAAAGTTTTCACTTTCATTCTTCATAATTTCTGCCAGCCCATGCGGATGATCATAAAGGTAAATCCGGTTCCTTCCCGCTTCCTTGGCAGCATACAGCGCTATGTCGGCTTGTTTGTAAAGCGTGTCCGCAGTTCTGAAGGACGGCTCATTGATAGTTGTGACTCCCGCTGAACAGGTTACTTTTAGGGCCTGCCCCTCATCATCCTTAAAAACATGTTCTCTCACTTCCCGGCAAATCCTTACAGCGACATGGGCGGCATCGTTTTGGTCCGCATCGGGTAGTAAGACGCCAAATTCCTCTCCGCCAATGCGGGCCAATATTTCCCCGCTTCTCAAAGCTTTCTCCACCACCCGGGAAAGCTCGTTCAAAACCATATCACCCATTTGGTGTCCGTATTGATCGTTGACCGATTTGAAGTGATCGATATCCAGTATGATCAGGGCAATGGATTTGGTTCGGCGGTTCATGTGCGCGCATTCCTTTTCCAGATGGTCAAAAAAATAACGTCGGTTGTACAGGCAGGTAAGCGGATCCGTCATGGCCATCTCCGCCAGGCGGGCGTTGTTGTTTTTTAATTCATCCTGAGTTGACCTCAATCTAGTGATGCTGTCCCGCAACTCCTCTTCCCTTTTCCGAATTAAATGAGCCATCCAGTTCATGTCCCTCATCAGGGATATGAATTCATTTTCCTCGCTGGCAAACCACCCTTGATTGGGCAATTCATCAAATCCATCGTATACCCCCCGCTTCACTTGCGCGCAGAAGTTCTGCAGCTTTATAATGGCGCCTTTAAATAAACCATTTACCACTAAAGCAGACAGCAGCCACGATATAAACAGCGCCGTAAATATTCCCAGCACGATTACCCCATTAAATCTCTTATCCAAGAGCAAGGCTCCGGCAGTTATCATCATAACCATTAACGGAATCAAGGCGGCCGCCAGCAAGCTGGTTCTTAAAATCGCGGTAATTTTTATTTCATGAATTTTATTGATAATCTTCATAGTCAGTTTTCCATACGCGTATGCCTCAGGAAGCCTTCATGCTCCAGCCGGCCGCCTCCTGCTGCAGGGTCCACAGGTGCTGATAGAGTCCTTTTTTCTCCAGCAATTCTTCGTGTCTGCCCTGCTCCACGATCCGGCCCTCATCCAGGACGATGATCTTATTGGCCCGTTTAACCGTCTTCAAGCGATGGGCGATGATCACCACCGTCTTATTGCTGACCAGGGCGTTGATGGCCTGCTGCACCTGGCTCTCATTTTCCGGGTCTAAAGAGGCGGTGGCCTCATCCAGGAGTACGATGGGGACGTCCTTCAAAAGGGCGCGGGCGATGGACACACGCTGCTTTTCGCCGCCTGACAGGGTGCTGCCCCCTTCGCTCACCAGGGTATCGTAGCCCTGGGGCAGCTGCATGATGAAATCATGGCAGCAGGCCTGCCGGGCCGCCCATTCGATTTCTTCCTGGGAAGCGTTCATCTTGCCCACCTTGATATTGTTGCGGATGGTATCATTGAAAAGATATACATCCTGAAACACGATGGAAATCAAGGTCAGCAACTTCTCCGGGTCAATCTCCCTTATATTCTTTCCGTCCAGCAGTATCCTGCCCTGCCGCGCATCCCAAAAGCGGGCGATCAAACGGGTGATTGTGCTTTTGCCGCTGCCGGAGGGACCGACCAGGGCGGTGATGCTCCGGGGAGAAAGGTTGAAAGACACATCCCGCAGCACGTCCTGCTTCTCATAGGCAAAGGACACCCGGTCGAAAACCAGGTGATTGCCGGACGGAGGATTTTGTATTCCGGGCAAGGGCTTTTCCTGGCGAATCTGCATGATGCGCTCGGCGCTCAGAAGCGAATAGCGGATTTCCGCATAATTGACCAGCACCATGGTCAGCGGCTCGAAAACGGTGTTCCCCAGGATCAGGAACACCAGGAAAACCGGCAGGCTAAGCTCTCCCCCCACCAGCAGGTAAGCCCCGCTAAGGATCATCAAAGTCAGGCCGGAGCGCATAAGGGCAATAGCCACCATCATTACCGGGCCAATCGTAGCCTCTATCTTGATAGACTCCCGCATCAGACGGGCAAAAGCCTCCCGCAAGCGTTCAAAGCGTTCTCCGCTCAAGTTATGGGCCTTTATCTCCCGCATGCCCAGAAGGTATTCCTGCAAACGGCTGGCGCTGTCCACTTTGGCTTTGACATGCCTCAGGCTCAGTCGCAATTGCAGGCCGTTGGAGAGCCAGACTATCAGAATGGCAAACGGCAAGGCCACAAACATCGCCAGGGCCATTGGCCAGTGAATAAAGGACAGGGCGATAAAGGCGATAATCGGAAAGGCGATTCCGCTCACCAACTGGGGTACATAATGAGAAATAGTCGTTTCCACCGCTGCATAGTCGCCCAGCATCATAGTGGTCAGATCACCGGGGTCGCGGCTGCCCAGGAAGCCCAGCGGCAGCTTGCGCAGGTGTTCCGCCAAAGCGATACGCCCCCTTGCCGAGGCCTCATAAGCGGCCGTAAAGGTTTTGCTGTAAGCCAGGCCGGAGGCCATATACTGCACCACAATCCAGGCCAGCAGGATGGCGCAGATAGTCCAGAGCCCGGCGGTATCCAGAGGGGTTCCGGGGACGGAGAAGGATCGATACAGGGTGTTTACCACCTGAAAGATCAGGGCCGCCGGAATGATCTTGCACAGACCCTCCAAAAATGCGGTCAGGGAAGGTATGAGCAGTGCGCCGGGGTTGCCGCTGGTGATATTATAGAAAAAACGCTTCATTATTCATTCACCGCCTTGCTTGGCTTTTCCGCCGATAAGGTCCAGGCGTCGGCATCGACATGCACCCGCCACATGCGCCGGTACAAGCCGTCTCTGGCCACTAATTCGTCATGCCTGCCTCTTTCCGCAATCTTCCCGGCTTCTATCACCAGGATCTGATCGGCCTCGCGGATCGATGACAGGCGGTGCGCGATGATGATGACCGTCTTGCCCCTGATAAGCGCGCTCAAGCCGGCTTGTATCTTGCTTTCGTTTTCCGGATCGGCGAAAGCCGTGGCTTCGTCCAGAACCAGGATGGGGGAATTCTTCAATATGGCCCTGGCAATGGCCACCCGCTGCGCCTCACCCCCGGAAAGATAAGTACCCCCTTCACCGATCCGGGTTTGATAGCCGGCCGGCAGACGTTCGATAAATTCATGGCAAGAAGCCGCTTGGGCAGCCGCTCTTACCGCTTCATAGCTGGCATCTTTATTCCCCATGCGGATGTTTTCCTCAATGGTGTCGTAGAACAGATGCACATCCTGAAAAACAAAAGATACCGTATCCATCAAGCGCTCCGTACCCATCTCCCGCACGTCTAGGCCGCCTATCCGGATACGGCCCGCGCCTGCATCCCAGAAGCGGGGGATCAGATTGGCTATGGTGGATTTGCCGCTCCCCGAGGGGCCGACCAGGGCGGTCAGCTCCCCTTCCCGGGCGGTAAAGGATATCCCGGCCAGGGCTTCCACCCGCTCGGTCTCATCCGGCTGGTCATAGGAAAACCACACATTGTCAAATTCAACCGAAAAGGTCCCGGGTTCCTTCGGGGTTGCGGGTTCCGCCAGCGGCTGCTGGGCGAAAATCCGGTCAATTCTTTCCACCCCTTCAGAGATTAAGCGCATATTGCCTCCCAGATGCATGAGTTTCATTATGGGAGTTGACAAGCCGGGGGCCACCACCAGGAAAAGCATCAAGGTCAAGGCAAAAGCCTGATTATCAGGCTGGCCGCTGAGGATAAAAACCCCCACCGGCAGGATGAAAGCCAAAAGAGACGCCAGAATGGTGGTAAATATGATGTACGGGCGTTTGCAGAACCTGACGTACTCTATCGCCCAATCCCGAAAACCGGTAATCGAGTTGTTAAACTGCAGGAAAGATTGTACCGTAAGCCCGAACACCTTGACCGCCGGCATTCCTCTGACATATTCCACCCCGGCCGCATTCATTCTCTCCAGGGCATTATGGTGCTCTTTCATGGCTTCCATTCCCTCCTTGCCGTAAAACGCCAGGGCCTGGAGGAAATAGGCCCCGATAATAGGAATCGCGCAGACCGTTGCCAGCCGCCAGTCCAGGATAAACATGATGGTCAGCATGATTATCGGCAGGGCGACCGCGCCCACCATATCGGGGATCTGATGAGCGACAAAATTCTCGATTTTCTCCACGCTTATTTCCAGCGTTTTTTTAATGGCCCCGGATGAATGCCGGGTATGATAGCCCATGGGCAGCCTGGCCAGGTGCTCGGCCAAACGCACCCGGAGGTTGTACAGGATGCGAAAGGCCGCGACGTGGGAGGCCATAGTACCGGCGTATAAAAAAACCAGGGCTCCCAAAAGCGAATATAGCGCCCACCATCCCCACTGGCGGATCATCTCCATATCGATCAAGGCCGGGGCCGCAGCATGTCGCAACAGCTCCGCCACAATAAAATAGGCAGCCACAAACGGGAAAAACATCAAGCCGGTGCTTATAACCGACAGCGTACCGGAAAGCACCAGCAAACCGCGTTTCTCCCCCGCAATTTCCAGCAGGCGTGAAACGCCGGTCTTTTTACGGACTACTGCATCACCCTTCATAATCATCACCCTTCTTTTTTTCAATTTACACACTCCACCCCAGGCTCTGCTGCTGGATAGTGTAAAGTCGCTCATACAATCCCTTTTGGGCCATGAGCTCATCATGAGTGCCTTCCTCCACGGCCCGCCCCTGATCCAGAACTATGATTTTGTCGGCCCCGGCCACGGTTCTCAGGCGATGGGCAATTACAATAACGGTCTTGCCATCTATAAGTTTGGAAATGGCCCGCTGTATGAGCACCTCATTTTCCGGGTCCAGGGAAGCGGTCGCTTCATCCAGCAGAACAATGGGCGCATTTTTCAAGAGGGCTCGGGCGATGGAAATTCTCTGCCTCTCGCCCCCGGAAAGGGTGCTCCCGTTTTCTCCCAGCAAGGTTTCATATCCATCCGGCAGGCAATTCACAAATTCATCACAGCAGGCGGACCGGGCCGCCTCCATTACCTGTTCCCTGGTGGCATCCAGATTACCGATGCGGATATTGTTGTAAACGGTATCGCTAAACAGCACCACATCCTGGAAGACAAAGGACATATAGCTCATCAGGTGTTCCGGGTCCAGGGTCTTGACATCAATACCGCCGATCTTCACTACTCCCCGGTTCACATCCCAGAATCTCGCAATCAGCTTGGAAATGGTGCTTTTGCCGCTGCCCGACGGCCCTATCAGGGCGGTAACCCCGGCGGCCGGAATAGAAATGTTTACATCCTTGATCACCGCTTCCTCAGGAAAAAGCTCTCCGCTGTAGCTGAAAGAGACATTTTCGAATTCAATATCGTATTGATTGATAAGCTTTTCCGTATCTCCTTCCATGATGGGGGTTGTAAACAGGGTTCTCATACGCCGGGTCGAGGTCTGCATGTAAAGCAGCTCGGGCAGCAGGGTCAGCTCGGTAAGTATCGGCCCATATATTCTCACTACGATTACAAAGAACATGAGTAAGGGGATAAAGTCGATTTCCCCCCCTGTCAGCAGGTAAGTCCCCGCAAAAACCGTAAGGCCAATCCCGGCCTGCACCACCAGCTGGGCCCCGGTAATAAAAATGCCGAAAATTAATTCCATTTTTATGGACATTTTCATCATCAGGTGCAGGGCTTTATCAAGGGCGGAAAAGCTGCTTCCTTCCAAGCGGCAGGACTTGATCACTTTGATGCCCTCCAGGTACTCCTGCACCTGGTCCGAAGCCTGCAGTTTCGATTCCACATGCTTTTCGCTGAGGCTTTTCTGAATCTTGCGGCTCAAGACAATGATCAAAAAGGCAACCGGTACGGTAATAAACACCGTCAAGGCCAGTCTCCAATCGAAAGCGGCCAGAAGCGCGCAGATGAGAGTGATCGAAATAGCATGGGCCATCAGCTGCGGGATTATATGGCTGAGGACATGTTCACTGGTCGCGCAGTCACCCATGATGTTGGTGGTAAGCTCTGACAGATCTTTGCTATTAAAAAAGCTCATGGGAAGCTTTCTGATATGCTCGGCAACGTTGATTCTCATCGCTTCCGATTCCGTGTAGGAAGCGATATAGGTTTTACCGTAATCATATTTGCTGGCCATAAAGACCAGAATGGCTCCTATGATCCCCAATCCGAACAACAGCCACATATGCGTCCAGGAGATTTCCTGTCCCATCGCTGGCTTTAACAGCTCGGCAAATATCTGAATGGTAATGATAAACGGGATCATCAGAGATACATTGGTCAGGGTACAGGCGGCAATCGCTTTCTTCAGGTCCGAGTAGCCTTTGTCACTGAGCATTAAGGCGTTTTTTAGATCAAGCATTGATGGCCATCCCCTTCCTGCTGGTAATTTTCCAGTCCAGCGTCTCAGTATACATGTCCCACATTTCCCGGTACTTTCCGTCTTGCTCCAGCAGCTCTTCGTGAGTACCCTGTTCCACCAGCTGTCCTTTATCCATAACCAAGATTTTATGGGCACTGCGTATACTGGACAAACGATGCGCGATAATGACCACCGTTTTATCCTGCATCAGTTTTTCAAAGGCTTTTTGAATCAAGTGCTCATTTTCCGGGTCGGCAAAAGCGGTGGCCTCATCCAGCACAATCACCGGCGCATCCTTAACGATCGCCCGGGCAATAGCGATACGCTGCTTTTCACCGCCCGAGAGATGAACCCCTTTCGTGCCGATGACCGTGTTGTAGCCATCAGGCAGCTTGTCAACAAACTCCTGGCATTGGGCCGCCTGCGCAGCGGCCCTGACCTGCGCATCGCTGGCCTGTTGATTGCCGATGCGGATGTTTTCCATGATGCTCTGTTTAAACAGAAAAACATCCTGGAATACAAAGCTGACCTGGCCCATCAAATAATCCAGCTTCATATCCTTGATATCCACACCGCCGATTCGGATGCTGCCTTCCTCCACATCAAAAAATCTGGGTATGAGATGGGCGATGGTGCTTTTTCCCCCGCCGGAAGGACCGACAATGGCCGTAATCTCTCCCTGCCGGGCTTTAAAAGACAGATGGGACAGCGCCTCCGTATCACTATTTTGCGCATAGGAAAAAGACACGTTTTTAAACTCAATTTCGGAACCCTCGCAGGTTTTGGGATTACCGGTTTCCGGCATGATTTTTTGCCGCATAACATGATCCATGCGCTCTATACCGCCATAGATCTGCATCCCCCCGCTGGTAACATACATGATCTTCATCATGACCGAAGCGATAGAAGGAACGAACACCAGATAAAAAATAAAAATCATGGCATAAGCCTTATAGTCATCAGTATGCAAGCCTATCAGAATCCCCACCGGGATGATAAACAGATATATATTGTTAATGACGGTGGTAAAGGCCGACATATAATTCTCCCAGCTAAAGGTAAAGGGGAGCACAAAACCGGTGTAGGCTTTAATGGTTTCATGCAGCCGGCGAAAGGAATAGACAGTCTGATTAAAGGCTTTTACCACGGAAATACCCCGGATATATTCCACTGAAGCATTGTTCATCTCTTCCAGCGCCGACTGATAATTATCCATCATCGCCTTGGCCCCTTCATTTCCATAGGCCTTGATCTGAATCGCCAAGGCCAGGGCTATGCCAGCTGCCGCCGCCAGGCCAAAACGCCAGTCAACCGCCAGCAAAATAACCAGCATGACGACCGGCGCCACGATTGAAGCTACGATATCCGGGAGCTGATGGGCAACAAATCCCTCCAGCTTTTCTATGTTCTCATCCATAACCTTGCGCAGCTTCCCGCTGCCGAAACTTAAATGAAAGCCCAGGGGCAAGCGGGCAATATGAGAGGCAAAGTTCAGCTTTAAGATATACAAAGTTCCAAAGGCCGCCAGGTGGGAGCACATCAAAGCGGCAAAATACAGCAAAACATTGCCGATGACTCCGCCCAGGGCTATCCACCCGTACCCAAGGGTTTTTTGCATATCAAGGTCAGAAAAATCCGGGTAAATGCCCATAATTTCCCTTATAACATAATAGATTGCTATAAAAGGCACAAAAGCGGCGATGGAAGCCAGGGCCGATAAGATTGCCGAACTTGCTACCAGAGCCCTTTTCACGGCAGCAAGCTCTATGAGCCTGGCCATACCGCTTTTCGCCTTTGCCGCATCCTTTTCTTGATTTTCCATATTAAATGCTCCTATTTATTCCCAATTCCCGTTCTTTGCCAACCTGCTTTATACCTTGGGCGGTAAGCGCCCCCTGCCGGGGCTCAGGTTCATTGCAGCCATTCCGCCTATAGCAGTTGCCGCAGCCGTAATTCAGATTCAGCATTTTTCTCGCCTCCTCGCTGTTAGGCACGCCTAATTTTAAAGATAAAAAAATAACCGTTATCATTTATGTTATTCTATTCACTAAGTAAATGATAATGATTATCATTTTCATATTCAACCCTGGGAGGTATATATCTTGCCCCGGGGAGTATTTCTTCCATGGAAATCCGCCCTGGAATTATATTTATAGATCGCCGGCATTGCATCGGCCGGGATCTCTATTTAGCTGCGTTATTACGGGAAATGCTGCTCGGAAGGCAAAAAGCTGATGAGGTTCTGTTTCCAGCCCCCACCGGTCGATGGGTCTGCTGTCATCTATCCAATACTCTATGCTGATTGGCGTATTCATGGGGATTTATCCCGTATTTGCGCCTAAAGGCGGCGGTAAAATGGCTGGGATTGGAATAGCCCACTTCCTGGGCAACTTCTATGATGCTTTTACGGCCGCCGGTCAGTAAAAAACGGGCCTTTTCCATACGCATGTCTCTAAGGTAGCCAAAAACCGTAGACCCCCACATTTCCTTAAAACCGACCTTCAATTTATAGGTATTCAGGTCCAGTTCTCTGGACAGCTCGCTAATGCTCAAAGGATTTAGCATATTATCAACAATGATGTTTCTGGCCCGGTCCAGCTTGAGCCGGTCTTCTCGGCTCAAATATATTCTGTAACGCCTGGGTTCCTGTAAAACCAGCTCATTCTGAATAAAGAGTGAAAACATCTCCACCGCTTTGCTCTCCAAATATAAAAGTCTGGCAATACCCTGGAGAGAACAATTCAAAATTTGGCCAAAGACCAGTTCAATATCCGGCGAACTGGCATAACGCCGCTCATTCCTCTTATGATAGCTGTGCAAAGCCGTTTTCATTCTTTCCGTATCATGTTGTTCCGAAGCCATTTCCAGAAACGATTCGATAAAGCCTTCACCATAACTAACGGAAACGCTTTTCCACGGAACTCCTCCAGGAAAACGCAGCCAATTCCGCCCGCCCTCGTTAATCCAGCAGTCGCATTCGTTCCTCTGGATCGTATTTTTATTCCCTTTTTCATAGTCTCCGTAACTGGCCTGGCCCCTGACGCAATACAGTATCTCAAAACAGGTTTCTTCCATTTGGCAAACAAACTCCAGATCCCGCATCAGTTCCATGGTTAAAATGCATATGTCCACTCCCTGACGCAGGCTGATCCTTTCCACAAAACCCTTCCCGAAACGGGGGTGAATTTGATAGCACAGGGTTGTACCGCTTGGCTCGAAAAGCCCCAGCTCGGAATTCATAGCGCGATAATAATCGTCAATGCCCTTTATCGTCATACTTTTTTTCAAATCCTCATCCCCCTTTCCAGCCTTTCTATCAACATGGTGTTAAGGGCTGTCGTTTTCCTGTTCTTAAGCCCGGTACTCTCCCTAATTGCTGATTCCCAGTCACTTTAGACCGGTTTGATTTCATTACACACTTGATTCAGGTAACGCATATCCATCTGCTTGATCCATTCCCAACCCGGGAATATCAGGTTAAAGTCATTCTCTTCAACAATTGCCGGCGCTTTTACGTCCGGGTGCACGGGTATGCCCATAGCCCGCTGGCTGTAGAAGCTTTGCGTGGCAGTGGAAAAAAGATTTTCTTTGACAAAAAACAGGGCTTCCTCAGCACTTCCCTCCCGTATGCTCACATAGGAGGGAATGGCAAGGGCGCCTTCCTGCGGCCAGATGTCCAGCAGGTTTTCCCTTCCGTCCCGGGAGGAAAAAATCAACGGCACTACGCCCAGAGGATACTCGTCTTTGGCCACCGCGTTCATCACCGCGGCCGGCACGGAAGCCATGCGGCAGTTTTGGACGCACCTTCTAAGCCCCTCTTCGCCGAACAAATGCCACATGCCGATTAAAAAGGCCCGGCCCACCGGCCGGTCAACCCCGCCGATCAGCACCCGGCCGGCCCATTGGTCATCCAGCAGCTCCGCCCAGGAACGGGGAGGCCCGGTTTCGCCCAGCAGTTTTTTATTGCCCAGGATGATAACCGGTATAACCAGGCAGGGGTGAAAGTATCCGCCCGGATAAGCGATGCCGGTTTTTTGGAGTTCCTGCCGCAAAGGGAATTCCCCGGTCAGCGGCCGGAACAGCTTCTCATTCCCCAAAAGGAGCTGCTGGTCGTAGAAGATGTCAAATTTGGAACTGACTACTATGTCGGCAGCCAGTTTTTCCCCTTGTAAATCGAGCGCGATCTGCCGTTCTATGCCCATGGGCTCCCCTAAACCGAAGTAATGGTACTTCATATCTATTCCTTTGCTGGCCTGCATCTGCCGGGCGGCCCTTTGCAGGTTTTCCTGCTCCTGCTTTTTCATGACGCAGACATTTTCCCAGTACACGGTGAGTTTTTCAGGCCAGTTGTTCATAAACCACATCTCCCCCTACTCTTAAGGAATTCAAACTGTCTCCCTTTCTCAAGCTGTCTTGAATGGCAAAGAGCATTTCACTGCTTCTTTCCAGACGGTACCTGATTTGCGATTCCTCCCAACTCAGGCTCAGCACCTTTTGCATAGCCCCGTTTTTCATGACTATCCGCCGTTCACCGCGCAGGGCCAAGACCGGATCATGGGTTACGATAAGCACCATCTTGCCGAAATCGGCCAGGAGATTCAGGGCTTTTTTCCGGTCAATACCGGCATTCTCAACCTCATCCAGCAGCATGACCGGGGAATGGCTGATCACGGCCAGATCGGCTATCATCAGCGCCCGCGACTGTCCCCCGCTCAAAGCGGTAAGCAGGCTGCCGGCCTCTACCGGCTCTCCGGCCAGCTGGTTGGCATAATAGACGACCTTATCAACTACCAGCTGGGGTTTTTCTATTTCGCGACAGGCGGCATGCAGCTTTATAAATTCCCTGATCGACATATCCATGACAAAATTCATATTCTGGCTCAGGTGGGCTATCAAGCGATTCCCGGCTTTCCGCCGGTTTCTGCTTTCCACCGGCTTTCCGTCTATAAGCACCTGCCGGCGGGTAAGCGTATCCCTTTGCGCTATTCTGTCTATATCCCAGATCAGCTGACTCTTGCCCGAACCGGTAAACCCCACAATACTGACTACCTGACCCCTGCTCAGGGTAAATTCGGCTACCGGTTCCGGCTGCCGGTTTTTATCAAAACCGCTCAAAACGCGCAACTCATTGATCAAAGCCTGGTCTCCTCTCTCTGCTAAAATCCATTTTCTGCACTACCCCCAGCTGATACTGATTGCCAATACGGGTTTCTCCCATACAATAAGAGCAGATGGCGGTGGGCATGGAATGGCGCAGGCGATTCCCGGCGATGCCGGCCACCGGTAATGCTTCCTCAATGATGCCGGCAATATCCTCAGCGCCTTCACCGGTCAGCCCATTGGCCTCCAGGACCAGCGCGGCACGGTTTATCAACCTGATCTGCTGCCAAAATACCTCGGCCTCCATCTGGGAAACAATATCCCCTTTGCTGATCACGATAAGGTCGGCCGTGCTTAAGACCGGGCCGATTTTACCCGGTACTTTTATACTGGATAAACAGTCCACCACGCAGATGGCCAGGGTATTTTTAATCCCCGGGGAGCAGCGGTGGCATAAACCGGCTGTTTCAACGATCAGCGTTTCAGCCTGGCATTCCTGCGCCCAGGCCGCGATCTCCTCCAGGTTGACGGCGAAAAAGTGGTCCGGGCAGATATCCCGGCTCAGTCCCACCACCACCGGAACACCCAGCCGGGCATAGCGTTCATCGTCTTCCGTTTCCAGGCAATCGATTTTGCACACCGCCACCCGGTGGCCCCTGGCCTGCAGAGCGCGAATGGCGTTTAACATAACCGACGTCTTGCCAGTGGCCGGCGGCCCGGCGACAATTACAATCCTTTGCGGTCTGGAATCCATTTCAATCCTCCTGCCGATATTTTCAAATGCTCAGCTTACAATGCTCAAGGGAATGACCAGATTATGCTGCTGGTCGCTTATATGCACCGCGCCTATATGAACATTTACTGCAAAGCTGTCGCGCATGTTTTCACAGTTCACTACCGTCTGGCTGGCGCCGAAGAAGCTGCGCCCCTGTTTATTTAGAATCAACGATTTGTTGGATATTTTCAGGGCATGGTCCGGGTAGTGGGTATTGAATACTGATGAAATACCTCGGTTTAGCGCCAGTTCCCGGATGGTTTCCAATATGATCAGCTGATTTTTGAAATCCAGGTTGGACTCGGGCTCATCCAATACCAGCAGAGAGGGCTGGGAGGTCAGCGCCCGGGCGATCAGAACCATTTGCAGTTCGCCTCCGCTGATCCGGTTGCAGTCTTTGCGCCGGAGATGGGTGATACCGATAGTTTCCATGGCTTCTTCCGCTTTTTCATAGTCGCCCGGGCCGGGTTGACCGAGCGCGCCGATATGGGCGCTCCGCCCCAGCAGAATCATGTCCTCCACGCTGTAGGCAAAGACCGAGCCTTTGGCCTGCGGAACATAGGCGATTTTCTGCCACAACCGGCGATGCGGCAGGGCGCTTATATTTTCCCCATCCAGGAAGCTTCCTCCGCGGCGCCATTTCAATAAACCCATCATGCATTTCAGCAGGGTGGTTTTTCCCACCCCGTTGGGTCCGAGAATGGCCAGCACATCACCGCCGCCTATAGAAAAATTGATGTTTTTAAGAATTTCTTTTCCCTGGGCATACCCGAAACTTCCGTCACGAACCTCAAAAATCACATCCATGCACCTCCCGTTCGCCTGAGTAAAAAAATGAAAAAAGGCGCGCCCACCGTCGCGGTTAGGATAGATACCGGGATTTCCGCGGCGCTCGCGCTGCGGGCCACCGTGTCGATGACCAGCATAAAAACAGCCCCCAAACTGATACTGGCCGGAATGACGAGGCGGTTATTGCTTCCCAGCATCATGCGGGCCATGTGGGGAACCAAAAGGCCAATCCATCCGACCTGCCCGCACATGGAGACCGCGGATACGGTGGTCATGGTCGCCGCAACCACAATGAGCAGGCGCAGCCGCTTGACATTGACGCCCATGGAATGCGCCTCATCCTCACTGAGAGACAGCACATTGAGCTTCCAGCGCAAGGCAAAGACCAGGACAATTCCCGCAATGATAAAAGGCGCCCCTATCAACAGGCTTTCATAGGTTATGCTGGCCAGGCTCCCCATCAGCCAGTAGGTGATGGAGGGCAGTTTGTCTTCGGGATCGGCCAGATATTTAATCAGGGATACGAAAGCCTGAAACATTGACGATATCACTATTCCGGACAAAACCATCATAATAACGGTGGCTTGGCCGTTCAGCTTGCTGATCGAATACGTCAGAAACACTGCCAGGAGTCCCATCAACAGCGCCACGGTCTGAATCCAGAGCAGATTTTCCCATACCAGCAGGGCCAGCACCGCTCCAAAAGACGCCCCCGCCGCCACTCCCAGGGTATCGGGGGTGGCCAGCGGGTTGGTAAACAGGGCCTGAAACGACGCGCCGGCCACCGCCAGCCCCGCCCCGCACAACAGGGCCAGTATGATGCGGGGCAGGCGAATGCCTATAATTACGCTGTAGCTCTGGGGGTCAACCGATTTGCTGCCATAAACCAGGCCGTTGAAAAGGACCTGAAAGGACTCCCCGGCACTGAGCGAATATCTCCCCACTCCGATACAGATCAGGGCCGTCACCAGGGGAAGGATGACCAGGATCAGCCCTCCCAGCCAGCGGTTTTTCTTAAACAGGGCCATCCTTATACTCCGTCCGCCGCTTCTCTAACCGGGTTAAATATTTTCTGCACCTGCTCATCGTTCAGCTCTATGTTATAGAATCTTTTATAATAATCTTTGGTGGTCTTCGCCATGTCGATATCCTTAAAAAGCTCTGGATAATTGGACTTGGCCTGGAACCAGAGACTGAGCGGGGAGTCGGAGGAAGGCGGATACCACCGGTACATGCCCAGCGGGTATTTATAGACCCGGCGTTCCCTGACCGCCTTGACGCCGCTCCAGTCATGACCCTTGAGGGCCTGGTTGCTGTAAAGGTCTTCCGGCATATATTTAGAGAAATTGGTGATGTAGATGATATCCGGATTCCACTCGTACACCTGTTCCATGTTGATGTCGGCCATGCCGTTGAGGGAAGCGGCCACATTTACGGCGCCGGTGGCTTCACACCAGAATTGTCCGAAGAAATTGCTTCCCGAAGTTTGAAATTGGGTGTCGCTATATTTATACAATATGAGAACCCGAGGTCTTTCTTTTTCAGGCACATCCTTGACCCGGTCCTGGATCTGCTGGTATACTTCCCTGCCGTGCTCGGTTATGCCGCTGGCTTTATTCTCTTGCTGAAATATCTCTCCCAGCAACTTGACCCAGCTGTTGACCGTTTCAATGGTATTGTATTGCGAGATGGTGGTGCTGAAACCGACCGCCGGGATGCCCGCTTTTTGCAGTATTTCTTTTTCGGCGGTGTTGGTGGCGCTGTAGAATACTACGTCCGGTTTGAGCTTCATAAGCTCTTCAACATTGATTTGCCCGTTCTGAATGAAACCGGTTTCAACATCCTTTATCTCCGGGGCCACGCTAGGCAGCATCGAGTACTTGGCAGCGCTCAGAGAAGCGGGATGCATGCCGACCAGTTTATCGGCCGATCCCTGGAAAAGCACATATACGGAGGGCAGCGGCCACAGGGAAGTGATGACCACCCTTTCAATCTTTTCCGGGATCTCCACCGTGTTGCCGGCCTGGTCGACGATGGTGCGGGTGCTCTTGGGAGCGGAAGTATTGGTTTCATCGACTTTGGTATTCGAGCAGCCTGCTATCGGGACCAGGATCAGGCCAAGTATTAAAAGGAAAACCAAACACCTTTTCATTTAAATGACTCCTTTCAAAATTTCTTCTATTTTTTCACCCGGCAGTCCGGGTGGTTCATGCCAGTACAGCTTGCTGGAAACCGCGATATGCGGCAGGGGGATGAAAGTCAAGAGCCGCCGGACCAGTTCCTTGAACAGCGGATCTCCGATTACATACGTGTACCGGCCGCTGTTGATGACCTCCAGCATAGTCTTCTCCGATGCCAGGGCTATGTCGGACGGCGCGCTTATCTGAGGAATATGATGGAACGGAAAGCCGATATCGCATCCCCTGATGCCGAAATTTTCATTAATGCAGGCCCGCAGGGAATGCATGGTAACCTGCTCTCCTATCAGCAGGATCTTGGCTCCGTCTGTTTCGGGTACTGGAAGGGCCATGTTTTCTCCGGTTTGCTCGGCCCTGGCGATAAGCTCGCCAAGCTTCCGGGTGAGCTTTCTTCCCATCGGCTGGCCAATCACAAAAGGAGTCCCCCAGGTCTTTTGAAAATACTCCGCCGTAGCCAAACCGCTGACCGAAATGACCACATTGACCGCGGCGCTACTGCTCGCGCCGATTTGCTCCAGAGTGGAGTCCATCGCAAAAGTCGAGACTATCTCAAATCCGTAAGATTCAAATTCGCGGCGAAAATCCCTTAAATTGCCGCCTATGCCGAAGTCAATCGGCGTAGCTCCCAGCAGATTGACAGTATGAGGCCTTTTCTTAGGGGCCCGCGCTGCAAAGCGCCGGGCCAGGGCCAAAAACGCTTCTGACGCGCCCCGGTCATAATATTGCAGGCCGGTAGTGGCGAACCCAAAGCTCGGGATGCCGGTTTGCGCCTCAATTTCAACCGCGATGCCTTTCAGATCGCTGCCGGTAACCATGGGCACCGGGCTGCCCATCATGCCAATAAATTTCGGGTTGAGTTCCCGGGCCGCGGCCGCAATTTTTTCGATAAATTTGCGATCATTGCCCAAAATCGCGTCTATTTCCCGCAATGCCGAACAATAGACCAAAGACCGGGAATCATACCAGCGCGGTTCGTCATACCCGGTGTAATTGCCCGTGCAACCCGAAGCGTCGTGGATTACCAACATGCCCCCCAGTTCAAACAATGCCGAGCATACGCCCGAATAATCGGGGGCAAAGGGAGGTAATCGCAAGGCCAGTTTATGCATATCACCACCTCCGAATCGTATTGATAAAAGTCAAACCACCAGGCCGTAGCGGGCGATCAATGAACGCAGATCGCTTCTCGCCCGGGATGCGGCCAGCAGTTTTTGCATGAGCTTTTCCACCCCCTGATAGCCGTAAAGGGTTTCATCATTGACCAGATCAACAACATATCTGGCTCCAGTAATATAAGCCCCTTCAAATCCAATGGCCAGACACTCCCGGTCGCTCCCGCGCTCCAGCGGGGAGACGGGGCGCTCCGGCTGCCGTATACTGACACCCGGCGCGTTTTCGTTCAGCCACCGACAGCTTTCGCTTTCGATAGATATGCATTGCTGGGCAAAAACCCCCTCCACCTGGAATCCAAAAGATAAGAGCATTTTGGCCAGGGTAAAGGGGCGTACGCTGGCCGAGGCGTCTATTACAATGGGCAGGCGGCCGATCTCAGCCCGGGCCGCTGCCACCGCCCGCCCGGCCCGCTGCCGGTACTCTGATAAATCCATCCTCGCTTCAGACCGGGACAGAAGCCGTTCATAGTTCCGCTCGATCTCGGCGAAATCGTAGCTAAGCGGCAGATACAGGTAGTCAATGCCCTGGGCTTCCCTGACATCTTTCGCCGCCGCCAGCCCTGCCGGGGTGGGAACAATATTCAGGCTGACCCGGGCCAGCTTCTGAAACTCGGCGAAGCTTGCGCAGCCGGAAATGTGGTATATGTCGGTGTATCCGGCGGCGGCCAATACCTCATAGATTTCACTGTTACGGTCAATGCCGACATTGTTGCCGTAAAAAGCGGCCGCGTGTTTCAGCCTGGGGAGGGCGGGGGCTTCCAAAAGACCGTATATTTTTCGCTGTATATTCACCGCCGGCGGATCTTTGCCTTCCAGGGTAATGGGATTCATATGGCACACGGTAAAATACGTGTCCGGGTGACGGCGGCGCACCACTTGCAAGAATGCCTCATGATCGGTACCCAGCAGATCGTCCAGACAGCTGACAAAAATCATCAAGACCTTGGGTTTATAATCCAGTTCGCCAAGCAGCTCATCGACTGCCTGGCAGATCAAGTCTTCGTACCCGCCGGAAACGATGTCCGCTTCCTCAATGTAAAGATAAGAAAGGCGGTGCTTGAATCCCTGAACAATAGCGCCGATGGCGCCATGACGGCCGCAGGCGAAGGGACAGACGAACAGCTGGTGGCTTTCCGGCACCAGCATGCCGGTTCTGACCACTCCCCAGCCCCCGTGGGCGGGCGAGCAATACCTCAGCGTATCCTCAAAGCACGACACCCGTTTCCCGGGCGGAAATCCGGCTGAATCCATCATTGCACACCTCCAGCATTTTCTGAGCCAGATCAATGTATTCCCTGGCCATGGAACTCTCCGGATAGGCAGCGACTACCGTGCTGTTTCTTTCCTCGGCCCGCTGCACATATTCGCTGCGGCTCAATACGCCGATAATTTGACTTTCCAGTTCAGCGGCCGCCTCGGCCACCAGCCCATACTCCTGGTCAATGCCCCGGGAGTTGAGAATAATTCCCGACAGACGGGCATATCCCCGGTTGCTGAAGTTTTTTACGGCTGCTGCAATGTTAGCCGCGGCGTAAAGGGACATCTTCTCACCGGATGTCACAATGAATACGTCCCGCGCGTAAGCCTCCCGGATAGGCATGGCGAAACCGCCGCAAACCACGTCTCCCAGAACATCATAGAGAACAATGTCCGGCTTCAGTATCTCGTAGGCATGGAGTTCCTCCAACTTATTAAAAGCAGTGATAATACCCCGCCCGGCGCAGCCTATCCCGGGAGTGGGGCCTCCGGCTTCCACGCATAACACGCCCCCGCTTCCTTCAAAGACAATATCCTCCAGGGTGATCTGATCCGCTTTGCCGCGCAATGCATCGAGTACCGTGGAAACACCAGCCCCGGCATAAAGCCCACGAGTGGAATCAGCCTTGGGGTCGCAGCCAATCTGCATTACCCTGTGCCCCATTTGCGACCAGGCAGCCGCCAAATTTGACGCGGTAGTTGATTTGCCTATTCCGCCTTTTCCATAAATCGCGATTTTGTACACAACTCAATTTCCTCCATAATTCCGCAAGACAATATAGCAAAGCATTTGTTAGGTGGGCCTAACTTTTGTTTCAAAATGCTAGCGCTAAATCTTTATTAAGTCAAGCGTTTTTTATGCGCATTCCTTATTTAAAATCTGACACTTCCATTACCTATTCAGCATCAGGAAACACTTAAAACTGATAAAAGAAATATTGACACAATCACTATATGGAATTATTATGATATTGAGAATCGTTATCACTTATATTGACGCAACTTATTTTTTTCTTCCGAATGTTAGGGGTGCCTAACTGTCTAGGGAGGTGAACTCTATGGAAACCATTATTTTAATAGCCGCCGGTATTTTAGCCCTGGTTATCCTGTTTTTCAAGGCTAGGCGCCTGTTTGACACCGTCAAAGGCTCCGGCCAGAGCCCCTGTGACTGCGGCAATTGTTCCAGTTCATGCGCCATGCGTGAAATTCCGGATTTACCCGATGATGCGCAGAAGTAATCCTGCCCTTTAAGCGGCATGATCCTTAAGTCCGATATGCTAAAAACTCTGCTGATGGAGGTGAAAGCTATGCTCCACCCTTTGAAAAAGGCGCTCTACATTGATGCGGAGCCCGTCAAACCCTTAAAAGCCGTTCGCAGCGTTCACGGCCTACCCGGGCCGCTCCCCAAGGAGAGCGGATTGCACTCTGTCAGACCCTGGCCGGAGTTCTCGTGCCAGCCGTTCGGCAGTCCATGTACCTGTGATATGTGCTCCCGGTTAAACCGGATGCGTTCTTCAATTAACCGGGAAATGTAAAAACCTGTTCGAGGATTTTTTTGAAAGCGTGGGAGGTGAAAGAGATGACCCGTACCTTAAAGGATCTGGCGCCCGGAGATAGCGCCCGCATTAAATTCGTGTCCGGCAACGGCAGCATCCGCCGGCGGATTGTGGAAATGGGACTGGTGCCAGGCGTAGAGCTTACCATGGAACGCTATGCTCCCCTGGGCGACCCGGTAGAGATAAAAAGCCAGGGATTCCATCTGTCTTTACGTAAAGTAGAGGCCGACACTATATTTCTGGAATCAATTGATGGAGGCGAATAGATATGAACCGCAAGAACATGGTGATTGCCCTGGCCGGTAATCCCAACTCCGGGAAAACTACCATTTTTAACGCCCTGACCGGCGCCCGCCAGCATGTTGGCAACTATCCGGGGGTTACGGTGGAAAGAAGAGAAGGCCGCTTAAAATACAAAGACCATGAAATGACGATCATCGACCTGCCTGGCACTTATGGTTTATCGGCCTATTCGCCGGACGAGGTGGTCGCCCGCCAGGTTATTGTTGAAGAAAAACCGGATTTACTGGTTAATATCGTTGATGCATCCAATCTGGAGCGCAATCTCTATTTGACCATGCAGTTGAAGGAACTGGAAGTACCGCTGATCCTGGTCTTGAACATGGCTGACGTTGCCGAGCGGAACCAGGTGAAAATTAATTACGAACTGCTCGCTCAACTGCTGGGAGTTCCGGTAATAAGAGCCGTGGGCAGTAAAAATGAAGGCATATACGATATCCTGGAAGCGGTGGTAAACTATTCTTCCCATCAGCCAGGTTCCCGGGAAAGACAGGTGCGCTACCGTCCCGAAATCGAAAACGAACTGATGCGGCTGCAAGGAGAATTACCCATCGTAAAAACCGCGGCCCAGGAGGCGGCTGCTCAAACCGATAGCCTCGCATCAACTTCCCTGCCCTCCCGCTGGCAGCTGATCAAGCTGCTGGAAAACGACCGGGAGCTTATCCGGCAGACGTCCGCCAATACGGATGGGCAAAATATCGTAAGTAAAGCGACGGAAAGCCGGGCGCGTCTGGCCAAAGTTCTGGGGGAGGAGCCGGAAATAGCCCTGGTCGAAGACCGCTATGCTTACATCCGGGGCATCTGCCGTGAAGCCTGCCAGAGAAGCGCCCTGGACAAAGCCACCCTGACCGAAAAATTGGACAACATCCTTTTGAACCGGATTCTGGGCATTCCTATATTTCTAGGCTTTATGTGGCTTTTATTCCAATTGACCTTCACCCTGGGCTCCCCTCCCATGGAATGGATCGATGCCGGAGTGGCTTCTCTGGGAGACTGGTTGAACGCTCATATGGCCGAGGGTATGGTCCGCTCCCTGCTGGTAGACGGCATAGTCGGAGGCGTCGGCGGGGTCATTGTCTTCATGCCCAACATCCTGCTGCTGTTTCTGGGCATCGCCTTTCTGGAAGGCACCGGCTACATGGCCCGGGCCGCCTTTGTCATGGACCAGGTTATGCACAAGGCCGGCCTGCATGGCAAATCCTTTGTTCCCATGCTGATCGGGTTTGGCTGCTCGGTGCCTGCCATAATGGCCACCCGCACCCTGGAAAACCCGCGCGACCGGCTGGTTACCATGCTGGTCACCCCCTTAATGAGCTGCGGCGCCCGTCTGCCGGTTTACAGCCTGCTGATCGCCGCCTTTTTTCCCACCCAGATGGGAGGAAACGTTCTCTTCTCCATATACATGCTGGGCATCTTGATGGCCATTATCATGGCCAAGGTGTTTCGCACCTGGCTTCTGCCGGGTGATACCGAACCCTTTGTCATGGAACTGCCCACCTATCAGTTGCCTACTATAAAGAGCATTCTCATCCACATGTGGGAAAGAACCTGGCTCTATCTGAAAAAGGCCGGAACCATCATTCTGGCAGTTTCCATCATCATGTGGGCCTTATTCAGCTTTCCGGCCCAGGACAGTCAAGGAGAAGAATGGGAAACCCCCACGGTTGCCCTGGAAAACAGCTATGCCGGCCAGCTGGGCAGGTTTATTGAACCGGTCTTTAATCCGCTGGGCTTTGACTGGAAGACCAGTGTAGCTCTGGTGGCCGGTATGGGAGCCAAAGAAGTGGTAGTCAGCACCCTGGGTACGCTCTACAGCATAGAAGATACCGATGCCCTGGCCGAGGAAGAAGCCGAAGCGACAACCGGGTTTGCCGAGAGAGCGCGGGAACAATCCGGGTATAGCCCACTGATCGCCTATGTCCTGATGGTCTTCACCCTGCTCTATGTCCCCTGCATGGCCTCCATCGCGGTCATGAAGCGGGAGACCAACACCTGGAAATGGCCTTTATTCACTATAGGCTATACCATTGTTCTGGCCTGGGCGGTGTCTTTTCTGGTTTACCGGGGCGGACTGCTGCTGGGATTGGGGGTCTGACAATCGGCCTGAGATTGTGACGCTAATCGCTTGTAAATAAAATCTATGGATACTGCAGCCCATGTGGGCTGCAGTTAAGAAAGGAAAAGGGAAAGATGCCCCATGAGGAGCTACGAAAGATTGGCTGCAGCAGCTGATTTTTTAAGTAGAATGAATGATCAAAAGCCCTTTAATACCATGAACGACGATGAACTGCAAGCTTTGCTTATTCAATTAGGCATGCATAAAATAAAAGCCGATATGACAGCCATCAAAATTCGTCTGGAAAAAATAGTTGATATATTAAACTCCAGGTATAACTAGTACTCTGCCTCTACAATAAAAAATGCTTGGCCTCGGACTTTGAATTTCCGGGGCTATATACCAAGGCTCCCTAAAGCGATTTAGAAATCAGCTTAATTTAAAGAGCTGCTTATGTTAATCTATCAATGATGCATTTTAACACCCCGCACCATGCGGGGAATTACTTATGGGGGTCTTACGTTTGAACGAACCCTTGTCGCCGTCTCTTGAGGATTATCTGGAGACTATTCTCCAGCTCTGTGAAGAACATGGCACAACCAAAATAAGCGCCATTGCCAAGAAACTCAATATCGCCAAACCCAGTGTCACCCAGGCGGTGGCCTCGCTGTGCCGTGAGGGTCTGGTTAATCATACCCGCTACGGTCCGATATCACTTACTGATAAAGGGCGGGCGAAAGCCCGTGAGGTTTGGCATCGTCATCAGACTATAAGCCGGTTTCTATATGAGATACTCAAGGTTTCCCCTGCCGTGGCGGAGAAGGACGCCTGTATGATCGAACATGTAATCAGCCCGGAGACGATTGGGCAAATGGCCGGCTGGCTGGGCGAAAAGAGTCAAAGCAACTCAGAAACTGCTGCCCATCTATCACTCGATGCCTTGCTCCCGGGCGAAAAGGCTCGCATAGTTAAGATAGAAGGAAAAAGCTCTCCCATTAAACGCCGCATGCTGGAAATGGGTCTGGTCCCGGGCGTTGCAGTGGAAATGGAAAGGATCGCCCCTCTAAACGACCCCATCGAACTTCGAATCGGAGACTACCACCTCAGTTTACGGCGTGAAGAAGCCGCCCTTTTGCTTGTGGAGCGGCTTGAGGATTAACTCATAATTGACTATTTTATTTCCAGTCAAGCGGGAGCTTGTTCTTGACAGATTCTACTTCCGCAGGTTTTGCCCGGTTGCTGAGCCATCCCGCTATGAGCGCCGTTATCGGTATGCATACAAACAAGGCAATGCTGCCCACCAGTGCCCGTACTATTTCGGTGGCTATCATTTCCCAGTTTAAAATCCGGACGGGTTCCATTTTATAGGCGATGAACAGCAGCATCAAGGGCAGCGCACTTCCCGTATAAGCCAGGATTAACGTATTGGCCATGGTTCCCATAATATCCCGGCCCACGTTCATTCCAGCATCAAACAACTGAATGGTTTTCCTCGCCGGGTCGGCCTTTTTCACTTCACTAATCGTTGAAGCCACTGACATAGCCACATCCATGATGGCGCCCACCGCCCCGATAAGTATACCGGAGAATAATAAACCCTGCATATCTATTTTCACATTATCAATATACAGAAGCATGCGCTCTTCCTCGGTGCTAAGCCCGCTTAAATGAGCCAATTCCCCGAAGAAATAGGCCAGCAGCCCCGCTATGATCAAGCCCCCCAGGGTGCCCAGGGTAGCGGCCAGGGCTTTACTGGTAAACCCGGCTACAAAAACCATGGTAACCATGGTAACCCCAACCAAGACCATAATAGTCAAAGGCAAAACGTTTTTTCCCGCCATCAAGCCGGGCAGCAACACGAAATAGATTCCCAGAGCCGTTGCCCCCAGCCCCAGCAGGGCTTTTAAACCTTGAACCCGGCCGATAATGAGGATTAATCCAGTAAATAAAAGCAGCAGCCATCCCAAAGCCGGACTGCGCACCCGGTCGGCCAGGTGAACGCTCTCGATGGACTCCTGGCCGTCTGCTTCCGCTTTAAGAGAAAAAAACAGTACAACCTGATCCCCGGGTTTAATGTCAATGTCAATTCCGGCTGCTCCTGAAAGGTTGTTGACGACATTGATCTCCTTTCCGGTAAACTGACCGGTCAGCACTCGAACCTTGATATTCTGTTCTACAATTTCGCTGTCCAGGTTATCAGTTTTTGGCGGCTCAATATTCTGCACCTCAAGTACGGTAGCCTTTTCATATGTTTCTCGATACTTTTGCTCATCAGCTGGATTAGCCGCCTGGGGCACCTGATTGATCTGGTTGGCAGCGACTGCCTCCCCAGGCCATAAAAGTACTGCTCCAAAATAAATTAACAACATCAAGCCAGCAGCTATGATTGGTCTGAGAACTCGGGTCAGCCGCAAACTGCAACACCTCCATATGTTATGGTTTACCTAAATTATAGATAATTGCTCCTTATTATTAAAAGAATATTTTGGCCGAGAATAAGCCATATTGTGAAAGTTCCGTCTTCTTCGGTTACATCATTTATAACCGGCGTAGGGGAGCCATTCTATACTAGTTTCACGCGGACCTCCCAGGTCTTTCATTACCCAGAGCCGGTTAATTACAGCCTGGATTTATACAAGAAGAGGGGCAGGTTTACGACCCCTCTTCTTGTATAACTTCCCATTATGATTTTTCTCATTAATCGAGAGTTATTGCCTCAAACGGGCAGGTGTCAACACATATACCGCATTCAATGCAATCGTCGTTTACCACCGCTATCTCATCTTCAACCTGAATGGCCTCGACCGGGCATGCGTCAGCGCATTGCCCGCAAGCGGTGCATTTATCTTTATTTATTGCTGCCTTCATTGCTGGTTTATCCTTTCTTTTTAGTGACCACATTCGTCATGATGCATATGCTCGTGGCATACAGAACCGGTTGATTTAAGAACACCCTCTAAATACTGCTGCGCTGCAGTTCTGGCCTCGCCGCGCACTCCGACAATCACTTCGATATCTTTTTCGTTAAAGATATCAATCGCACCGGCGCCCATGCCTCCCGAGATGATCACATTGACCCCTAAATCGTTTAGAAAATTGGGCAGGAATCCCGGCCTGTGCCCGGGATTAGGTATGGATTGACTATTTACGATTTGATTGTTATCCGCTTCAAAAATGTTGAAATTCAGGCAATGTCCAAAGTGTTCGGTTACCATATCATTTTCACTTGCCACCGCAATTCTTAACATTTCTTTTTCCTCCGCTTTTTCTAATTTTGTCTTTTCCTACGATTCAATTAATACGTTCTCTCGTTTCAATTCTTCATTTATTAAATATTTATAGTTCCACTACCCCGCCGGTTGCTAAATATTTGATTTTTTCATGCATGATATCTTTAAGGATTTTATATGGCTCTAATCCGGTACAATGACCGGTATAAAATTGAGAACCGGTTTGTATCAGAAATTGACCTATGGCTTTTATTAGCTCCTCATCCTCACTCTGATTGGTGGGAGGATTGTGTAGATGGAACCCGCCTATTACGCAATCGGCTGGAGCGGGTCTAATCTCCAGCATGCGATTAAGGATGTTAACAATTCCATTATGAGCACAACCCGCCAGTAATAGCACCTTACCGCATTCATTGATGATCAAGTTTTGCTCATGCTCAAAGGTATCTTCCTGTATTTGCTCCCTCACTTGCATCAACAGACTACGATTGGCAGTCGAATACAACTCTCGCCCCTTAACTGCGGAAAACAGCTCAAGCTCCTCGTCAATGCGCAGGTAATCATCAACAAAGATAAACCGCGGATTATTCATAAGTTCCTTATTAAGTCCAATCGGGATAATTGACCCGTCAGGCAGTTTTGCATAATGATCATCAAAAGCTTTTTTATGCAAATATATCCTGGCCCGGGAATTGGCACGTAAAAAAGCCTCCAATCCCCCGCCGTGATCAAAATGACCATGTGATATCACGACCAGATCAACCTCAGCAATATCCACCTTCATTTTAAGAGCATTTTCCAAAAACAGGCTGCCCTGTCCCAGGTCGAATAAGATCCGGTGCTTTAGGGTTTCAATATACAAACTGAGTCCATGTTCAGCTCCCAACGGTTCTGCAAGCGATGTGTTTTCTACCAGCGTTTTTACTATCATTCGTTTTAGTCCCTCTCTCTCGCGAACAATGTTGTCATGGTCCTGAAAAAAACGTTTGTTACGGCTCGCCCCGCAGCGCAATCCAGGTCAACTATAGTCCGGCCGTTATTAATGGCCGCAACCGCAGTCGTATCGAACGGTATTCGACCAGCTAAAGGCAGCTGCCTTTGTCGACAAAATATCTCGATTCTTTCCGTGTTACCTGGATTGGTATCATATTTATTTATGCACACCGCAACTCTGACCTGAAACATTACAGCAGTTTTTATAATGCGTTCCATATCGCTGATTCCCATGACAGAAGGTTCGGCAACTATCAACACCATATCCACTCCGCTCAGCGAAGCAATAACCGGACAGCCTATACCCGGCGATCCGTCAATAATGACCAGATCTGTATCAATGATCACCGATCTCAGCTGTTTTTTTACTTCCGTGACCAGCATACCGGAAGTTCCGCTTCCCATGTTGAGCTGAGCAGTTGAAAAAACCGTGTCATTATGGTACAAAATCAGCTCGCCGGCTACAGCCGGCTTAAGTGATACGGCCCCAACTGGACAAATAGCCTGGCAAACGCCGCACCCTTCGCAAGCATAGTAGTCAATCCGATATTCACCGTCCGCCTTAATAGCGCCAAAGCAGCAGTTTTGACGGCAAAGGTCGCATTCTATGCACAACTCGGAATCTATCTCGGCCTTGGGCATTCCATAATAATCAGTCCTTCTGGGGACAGAGTGCTGATGCATTACCAGATGCAGATTGGGCGCGTCCACATCGCAGTCGGCATAGACTCTGGCCTGGGCTAATTTAATGAACGCACTGGCAACCGTGGTCTTGCCCGTACCGCCTTTACCACTAAGAATCAACAACTGTTTCATGCCGCACTTCCTCCCTCACAACCTGCAGCAAGGAAGCGAACCTATCGCGATATTTAACATTTTCTCTTACTGCGATCCGGGCATCGGAATTAATCATTCCCAACTCTCTATCGAAGGGAATCTTGCCCAAAATCTTTAGGCCTTTGTCAACACAGTATTCTTCAGCCGGATTGGCACCTTCCAGGCACTTGTTTAGCAACACGCCATGCGGTTTGTTAAAAAGTTTAACAAGGTCCCGGACCATAGCCAGGTTGTGCACCCCAAACCGGGTTGGTTCGGCCACCAATATGCAATAATCCGCATCCCTGATGCTCTCCATGACTATGCAGGCACTGCCGGGCGGGCAGTCAATAATGGATGGTCCGGTAAGCGCGTCATGCAAAAGTTTCTTTATAATGGGGATGCCGGAGGCCTCGCCGATGTTTAACATACCGGTAGCCACCGCAACATTTTCCGAAACGCCCCTCTGAATACTTCCAATGACTTTTTCTCTTTCCTCCAAAGCCTTTTCCTGGCAAAACAAAACACATCCCCGGCAGGAATGACATACGTCATCAAAAATCAATAGTTTATCATTGATATAAGCCAGGGCATTAAATTTGCAGAACTCAACGCATATGCGACAGCCATTGCATAATGTTTCATCTACTATGGGGATCTTTATAGATATTTCTTCTGATTCAACACTTTCCGGTTTGAAAAAAAGATAACCGTTCGGCTCTTCCACATCACAGTCAATATAGCTGGACTGCCCGGCGACGGCGGCTAAATTAACTGAAACCAGGGTTTTGCCTGTGCCGCCCTTTCCGCTAAGCACAGCTATCTTCATGATTATTTTCCTCCCTGGCCATGAAATCCAGGATGGACATCGGTCAAAAGCGTCAATTTTCCTTCGTTAAACGCTGCGATGTTATCTTGGATTGAATCATTAATAGTCTTAAATATTTTAATATTGGCTGCACTAATAACCTGGGCCGCTTTCTCACCGCATCTTGGAGTAAGCAAGGCACCTGCGTGACTGTCAACCACCGCCTGGGCAGCCTTGATTCCAGCCCCACCCTGGCTGGTGGCGGCACTGTTGTTTAGAAAAGCAGCTTCGTTGGACTCTGTATCAAATATTAAGAAATAGGGCGCTCGTCCAAAGGAGACGCATAGCCTTGTTTCCAACGAATTGTTGTCTACCGGAAGAGCAATCTTCATCATTTAAACCTCCGTATAATTCGACTCCTTCATAACAGAACAAAAACGTCAATTGCCTCTCAGTTCCTACTGCCCGTGGACAATCCTGCGCCGATGTTTGATGCATCCACCGCAATCGCAGTATTCTTCACGTCCGTCGCAGAGCTGGTAGTCTCCGCCTTCGATCCTGAGCACCTTCCCATTCACCAGGGAATCAGCCACTTTCTTTCGCGCATCATTATAAATGCGCTGCACGGTGGTGCGGGCAATATCCATTCTTTCCGCGCATTCCTCCTGGGTAAATCCCTGCAAGTCGATCAGGCGAATCGTTTCATACTCGTCAATTGTCATAACAATTATGCTATCACGATCCGATTTGGCGTTCAGGGGCCCAAAGCGGTTGCTTTCGGGCATGCAGCATACTTTTCTCCATTTTCTTGGCCTTGGCATTGATAAATCACCTCATAACAATAGTCGTCACACTGGTTTACCCAAAGATATTTTTACAATCGACCATATCTTGCCGTCTCTGCAATAGGCTCCAGTTAATACTTGCCGTATTCTGTCCAGGGAATCCGGTATGTCTAAAGCTGCAGCCATCATGCCGGCATTCTCGGGGTTCAAGCAATCCGGACTGTCCAGGAGCTCACTCATAACTAAAGCCTTCTCCCTGAATAGTAAATACTCCTTTTCACCATAACACTCGTAACGATCCCCACACTCCATGCAGGCCGGATGATACAGGGGATTGTAATAACAGCTCAACAGTGGTCCTAAAAAATTATCACTTTCCACATATTTCATGATGCCGTGCCTCCCTTGCGGCTCCTATACAACACTCCTTCCAGGATGCATTTTAGTAAGGTTTCGTTCAAAAGCATCCCCAAGATTTCCCTTACTAATAAATTAATAATGCAGGCTGAATACAAAACTTATTAATCAATAGTTTCCCAAACGTCGATTCTCAAGCATTCTTGCCGCTGGACCCCTGTGCCCCGCGTCCTTGTCCAGCGCGGCCCTGTCCGCCGCGCCCGTTGTTTCCACCTGATTTTCCAGGTCCCTGGCCACATCTGTTGCCCGCTCCTTTTCCCCGGCCGGCACCGATTCCAGGTCCTTGACCCCTCGGGCCCGTTCCATCTTTATTTGGCATAATCTCACCTCCCAGAACAAGGCAATATAGCAAAATCAGTTTTCAATCGCTTTTTCGGGCATATGCTCATTTCAATTTTAAGATTATATCGGGCATATGTCAATAACTATTTTGAGCATATGTCGATAATAAGCACTCTCCCTATATGCTAATATTCTTTCAAGCAAGCCAACGGCGGGAGCTTATCCAGATCGGCTGACACAGTAGGCCAAAGACTTGAGAATATCTTTCCGGGAAGCTTGAGTACATGTTCTGAGCTTTCTTTAACCGATCCAAGTTGACATCATTCACAACAGTAGATTACATTAATACAAAAATAACGACGTTGATCCGTCGAGAATGATAAGGTTGATTAAATAATGTTGGCAAAAACACTGGAAAAAAAGGATAAAATTTTAGAGTGTGCCATTAATCTTTTTGCTGAGAAAGGTTATGTCCATACATCGGTAAGAGATCTTATTGATTGCTCGGGCTTCGGAGCTGGAACCTTTTATAAACATTTCATAAATAAAGAGGAAGTACTAAAAATTCTGCTTGAGAATTTTTTGGAACAGATAATTTTCAATGTTTATGAGTACTTTAAACAAGAAGAGGACTTATACCTTCGATTTATTGAATCCAAAAGAGTTATGCTCGAAGTATTTGCCCAAAATGAGAAGATGTCAGAGATATACAGCAGAGTGGCCGGTATAAATGAGAGTATCGATCAGTGTTTACAGGATTTTGATAACAAGTTTTTAATCTTTACAAGTAAAAATATTCAATATGGGATTAACCGAAACATTTTTAAGGATCTTCCCGTAACCCCCATAGCCAGCTCCACCCTCGCGATAATTAAGTATGCAGTTTATAAATGGGTGGTTAGCAAAGAGATTTCCAGGGAAGAGATGTTTGATATGGTCTTATCTTTTCATAAATCACTGGCTATAGGCCTGGTTAACGGAGATGTTTTTAATCTGCCCATGAAAAGCAAAAACCAAAATTAATGATTTAAAATATATTTTTCATCAACGGTTGGCTCTGACAAAAAAGCCCGCCTTCTATGCCACTCTTTTCAACCGTCGTTACCAGCGAAAGCACCATGTTCAACTCGCTTTATTCCTATTTCATTTAGTTATCGACACTATTTCATTGACATTTATGCTGTAAACTATTACATTAAAGCTGAACAGTCGTTCAGCTTTTGTCATTGACTTTTCTCCTCGTTTTAAAGCTCAAGCGAGTTTTTGTTCCAGGAGAAATGGGGATCAAGAATCTGAGAGGAGGGATGCCTTTTATAGGTTCTGACGCCTGAGTGTTTATCAACCAATGAAAGTTACTGATTAACCGAGAAATGTCCATATCATCCTGTGTAACTTAGAGGAATCGTTATTTATAACAAGGAGGCGATTTTTATGGCGATTAGAACAAAAGAAGAATATATTAAGTCACTACTTCCCTACAATAAAAAAGTGTTTACCAATGGGGAGCGGGTCACTGATCCGCTTGATCACCCGGTAACCCGTTCAGTAGTAGAGGCTACCGCCAAGATGTTTGATATGGCCAATGATCCCGAGTTCAAAGATATTATGATTGCCTATTCTCCCTATATAAACGATAACGTAAACCGCAATGTTCAAATCAGCCGCTCCCGGGAAGACCTGGAACTCCGTTATAAGATGGCTAGATTGACCAGCCAATACCTGGGAACATGTAATTATCGCTGCGTCGGACAAGATACAACTACCGCCATGGCCAGTGTAACCTGGGAAATGGACCGGGATTTGGGTACTGATTACAATAAACGTTTGACCAAATTCATAGAGAAAATGCAACGTGAGGATCTGGCCTGCTCCGGAGCTGTAACCGATCCCAAAGGCGACCGGGGATTGTCTGTAGCAAAGAGCGCCCCCGAAGACTACCTGCGCGTAGTCGAGAAGAAAAGTGATGGAATTATAGTCAGAGGCGCCAAGGTGCACCAGAGCGGAGCCATCGCCGCCAATTGCACCATGGTAATACCCAATCAAACCCTGCAAAGCAAAGATGAAGCTGATATTGCCCTGTCCTTTGTTTTTTCCGGGGATACCGAAGGCATCACCTATATAACCCAATATACTCCTTTCTCAGCGGAAAGAATGGAAGTCAAAGACGACGTTTATAAACTGGGTAATCCTCTGTATGGCCAGAGGGAAACCTGTATGATTATATTCGATGATGTTTTTATTCCCTGGGAAGACGTATTTATGTGCGGTGAATGGGAATATGCCGGGAAAGCAGTGGAGAGATTCGGCAAAACCCACCGGATGAATTGCGGCGGCGCCTGTAAAGTAGGTTATCAGGACATAATCATCGGGGCTACTATGCTGCTGTCCGAATATTTGGGCGTCAATAACAAGAATCATGTTAAGGATAAATTTATCGATATGGTTGCCATGCAGCAGACTTCCTGGTGCTGCGCCATTGCCGCCGCCGCCTACGGTTTTGAAGAACCGGTAGGATCGGGGATCTGGATGCCTGATGACATGTTCGGCAATGTCGCCAAATACAATACCGCTCATAATTTCTGGCAGACCATGAAATTGGCCGGCGATATAGCCGGTGGCCTGGCGGTTACCATGCCTTCGGAGAAAGAGTTCGACAATCCTGAAACCGCCGAATATGTAAGAAAGTATATGAGAGCCCATGATTCCGCTGAAAAGCGGATGCGCATGACCAAGGTTCTGCAAAACTGGACTGCCGGACTGCATGGTGTTGGCACCTGGCAAGGAGCCGGATCTATAGAAGCGCAAAGACTCATGATCAGAAGGCTGATGGATTCTGATGAATACAAGAGATTGGCCAAAATCACAGCCGGGATAACAGATTGAAGCCTGTACCGCCATTAGGCAGAAATTCACTATTTAATGGTTAGATAGGCCCAGGTATTTTGCGCCCGGATTTTCAATGCAGGGCGAGGTTATTATTTATAAGGAAGCATTGTTACTGTAAAATAACTAAAAGGGTGATGTGATACACTTTTATCGCACCACCCTATTTTATTTTTAACAACAAGCTCATCTTTATAGCCGCTGAGAACACCCGCAGATTTATACTCATACAACGACCGCCGAAAGATAAAGCAGTATATCAAAAAAATAGCCCGGGAATAACTCACCCGGGTAAATAAAGAGGGGTTAGGCCAACCTATTGCAAAGGAAGAGAAGTCTCACATATAAACCTTTCGTTGGAGAGCTAATTCCGGTTTTTTACCAGGTAGTTTATGCATCCCTTAAAGCCTCTCCAATCTATAATCAGATGCACTACGGTTACACCTATAGCCAAAATACTAAACCAAAAATGCCAGTCTCCCCATTGCTGTTTGGTCATTCCCAGTAAAAGAAGCGTTCTCCCCGATCTGGGACCGCTCGGAGCCAGCCACAGTATTAAGCCGCTTATGGCTGAAAGCCCCCACATTATCAGCATGGAAACTGCTGTCACTGAACGCGTATAGGCTTTAGAAATCCTGGAGGAGTTTCCCATATGCTCTCTACCCTCTATCGCCATGATGTCTAATTTTTATCGTTATACATAAATTTTTTAAACACCCTGCCTATATATTTTGGCTCCGGATTAAAAGGTTCGGATGCCTTTCCTACAGCCCTTTTACGATATTTCCTTTGATAAATTTCTCGTTGGACAATCGGTTTAAAATATTTTTCATTACCGCTTCAAATTCTTTAAAACGATATTCCTCCAGTTTACCGGTGTCCATAGCCCGGGTCATTTTAATGTCCCAGGGAACGCCTCCCAGGAATGGCACCCCCAGAAGTTCTTCAGTATTCTCAGGTGTTGCCTGTCCAAATAAGGCCATCTTTTCGCCACAGCAGGGGCAAATTGCCGAATTCATATTTTCTACCACTCCAATAATAGAAGTTCCTATTGCTGTGGCCATTTTAGCCGACTTTTTAACCACCATGCCGACCATATCCTGCGGCGATGTTACCAGTACAATCCCCGTTATCGGCATGCTTTGTAATACGGTCAGTGGCACATCCCCCGTTCCGGGCGGTAAATCCACAACCAAAAAGTCCAAATCCGCCCAGTTGCTTTCATTATAAAATTGCTCTACAGCTCCGGCCAATAACGGTCCTCTCCACACTACCGGGTCGTCCTCATTGGGGAGAAACATATTGATTGATATGACTTTTATACCGCTCGAAGTGATAGGAGGCTCCATACCAAATTGTGAACTCAGGGGCTGTACCCCTTGTAGGCCAAAGGCCTTGGGTATACTGGGGCCTGTTATATCGGCATCTAAAATGCCAACCGCGTATCCATGGCGCTTTAATTCTACGGCTAATAAACTGCTGACGGTGGATTTGCCTACTCCGCCTTTTCCGCTCATTACAGCAATGATCGTTCCAATGTTGTTAAAACATCCCAGTAAAGATTTCTTGTCATCGCTATCCAGGTCAATTTTAACTGCTTTGTTCATTACTACACTTCTCCCATCTGTAACCGAACCTGTAATTTTCCTTTTCTACGTTGAGCAGCACTTCATCCAAGTCATAAGCTGGAATTCCAGTTGACTTAAAAATTAGGTACGATTTGCATATGACTGACGCACTGCGGTTTCTTATGACGTGAGTAAAACGGCTCACTCCTTAAGATGCCTTTCTGGTCATATGCCCAATTCCATCGTAAATTTATTTCGGGTATATGTCAATAACAAAATGTTTACGAGCCTCCTTTTTAAGCATCTCTTCCTTGGTCTGTTTCTATGTAAATCCATGCCTAACATCACCTTCTACCTTGCTTTTATTATATTTATCATATCTGCCCTTGTTTTGGCCGCATCCATAATAATGCCTGAAATAGCGGGAAAGGAGGCAGGTGAAGAGATATTCCCAACAAATGATATACTGGAAAAGGAAATCAATCAGCGAGAAGCATTTCAGCGGGGTCAAAATATGATGACCGAGGGGCAGAATGGGATGATGAATTGGTTAATGAGGTGGTCACCTGGGGAGAGGGCGGAATTTGGGAAATGGACGTTTTAGAACAAACTTCAACGACCTATTTTTTTAACGTTTTTCGCTGTCCCTATTATGAGAAATATCGAGAATTGGGATTAGATGAATTCGGCGTAGAATTCTCCTGCTGTCGTGATGAACCTTTTGCCAGAGGCTTTAATCCCCAACTCAAGTTAGTGCGGACCCAAACCATTATGGAAGGTGCTGATTATTGCGATTTTCGGTATTATTTGCTTTCCAAATGATTGTCGAATTGCTTAAACAGTCAAGCACCAAGCTCTATCCAACGTATCGGATAAGTTCATACTATGTAACGGCTGTACCAGTCGATAATGATATTTTTCTAAGTTCCTGCTTTAGCGTTCAAGGGATGCAATTTTTTCATATATTTCAATACTAGGTTCTTCTTCAACCAATTCGTAAGCCCGGATTAAAATTTTCTTCAGTATATATTGAGAACTGTGATATTTAAAAGCATCTTTGTCTTGGTACGCTTCATAAAAAAGGAATTTACCCGGATCCTTTTTAGCCCGATGAAGTATATATCGTACAGTTCCTTCTTCTTGCTGAACCGTTGGAAATGCATTCTTAAATAGCTCTTCCAACTCCTTTTCACAATCTTTTTTTGCCTTAAATGCTGCAACTACAACGATCAGTTTGATCACCTCATTCTTTTACAGATAAAATAACTAAATTATTAGCTTACAGTTTACTTCCCTGTCAGATCTAAAAATTGATGTTGAGTTTCACGGTATTTTTTGAGCACACCAAGTGAAATGGGAGGGACTATATTATTGCTTTTTACCCAATTTCGATACGCAACTTCCCCCAGGCAAGTAATAACGACGATTTTTTTGTGATTATGTATCGAGACAATAGATACTCCTTTATATTTCTTTTCCAAGCAATTGTTGCTATTGTCACGTCTTATACTAATTGCTTTGCCTTTGAGCGCAATTTCTCTTAATATTTCGCTAATTGATTCATCCGAAGCTTTAAAATCAAATAACCTCTGGCGATATCTTTCAATTGCATGTCGCGTTACAAAAATATCCATTGTTTCACCTTATTCTGAAATGACCTATTTTTTTTTACAATTGTGAAACTGTTAGGTTAAAGTACAACCCAAAGTAGAGGGAAGCAAATTATGAGGCTTTCTCGATAAAACGGACACTCCAGAGTTAGGTTTTTGGCATTATTCACAGTTTTTCAAATCCAACAGGTTATGCCGCCAGGCCTGCTAAATATCTTTGTTTAAAATCAACAGGGGTGAGA
>Ga0228536_1000761_pt1 | contig 47263 bp, 47 predicted proteins | sample SJ1Smetagenome_FD_168611 | JGI IMG/M metagenome (GOLD analysis project Ga0228536, IMG submission 168611) | Enriched culture of PCE-dechlorinating microbial communities from Ithaca, New York, USA - SJ1.S | ecosystem: Engineered > Modeled > Simulated communities (microbial... > Unclassified...
TGCCACGATTTTAGGAAGAAGCAAACGGAGAGTCAAGGTACAGATTTCTTGAGGTAATTACTTGAGATTTTTCACCTTGGGGAAAAAAAGAAATCGGATCAGAAACTGTATGGAGGAAAATCACACACAAAAAAGCCCGCTGTTTAAGCGGACTTCATCTTTGACTCTCTCATATGTCTTACTTGGTGCCGGGGGGGGGACTCGAACCCCCACGTGGTCGCCCACGGCGGATTTTGAGTCCGCTGCGTCTACCATTCCGCCACCCCGGCAAGGCACTGGTATTTTTTACCACACTCTATTGCCGATGTCCAGCAGCAAAGGCCGGAAATATTATTTCCTGCGGAACACCAACAGCCCGGGCAAAAGCAGAAGCAGCGCTGAAGGGGCTGAACCGGTACTGCATCCACCTCCGCCTGAACCCCAGAACCAGTCGTCATCGTCCCAGTTGTCGTCCCACCTGATTCTGTGGGCGACGCAGAAGATACGGGTCTCAACTCCGTCGATGAACCTGATAATTTCTAGATCTGCGTAATATTCCCCTACGTTCGTCAGGTAATACCAGGTACCGTTTGCTTCTGTCTCAAAGGAGCGGAAATCGTACCACTGCCTGATCAGCCTGTAATCGTCATACTCCTCGTTAAAACCATCGTGTCCCGATACCGAGATAGTTCCCCTCGCCCGGAAGTATTCAATCCATTCGTCGTAATCGTCATACCACCAGTCATACTCGTAATCAGTGTCGATTACTATTCTGCCGGTATCGTAGAGGATTGCATCCCTCCCCAGGTACACCATGGCGGTGCTTCCCGAATATTCCCATGTTCCCCCCACAGGATACACGTAGTAATACGAGTATGCGGCTGCCGGAATCAGGATAACTGCCAGCAGGAGAAGCAGTAAACGCCTTTTCATATTTTCAGCCCCTTTAAAATATCGGGGGAAGGCCCGAAATCCTTCCCCCGATATTTTGCTGATTAAAACATCGCCCTGGTTTCTGTCCCGTCACTCCATTTTACGGTAAGCTGGAACTGCTTGCGTCCTCTTCGGCCCAGGAATCCGTCATCCTCGACGAAAAGGAGCAGGTTGGCTGCCGAAGGAACCTTTATTGAAACAGACCCGTTTTTGCTGTTGAGCAATCCCTTCCCCTGCATGAAAACACCAAGCAGAGGCACTCTGTTGCCCGGGATCGTATCCCATGAAGCAGATCTTCCCGCTGCTGTTCCCTGAAGCTCCATGCTTTTGATTTCTCCTTTTCCCTCAACGGAAAAATCAAAGACCCAGTCTTTTTGTCCGCTTTTGCGGGGACGTTCTCCAAGTCCGACGTAATCACTGCTTGAAGCCTGCCTGGGTTCACCAAGCCAGAGACCGTGGTCTTCAGACTGCCCCGCCTCTTTTTCTTCAGGCTTTTGTTCAGATTTTTCGGTTGAAGCATCGGAATTTCTCAGTTTCTTCTGAAGTTCTCTTGAAAGAGCCCTTCCGTCGTCATATGACAGAGTGATGAGGGAACGTGTCCCGCTGTCACCCAGGCTGCCGTTGTCCTCCATCCAGAGTCTGAGGGTAACTGTTCCTGAAACGGGGATGGAAACGGAACCGTTCTGCCTGTTGAGAACCTTCCCGTTCTGATCGGTGACCACTATCAGCCACTTCTTGTTCCCCGGAACAGTGTCCCATTCTCCGGCTTTTCCGGAAACATTGCGGATGTTTATTCCGGTTACTGTACCCGCCGTGCTTACCTTGAGCTCGGTTTCCCAATCCGGTTTCCCATTGCCTGCCCTCTGCTCGTTCTGTCCTGTCATGTCACGGTCTCCCGGTCCGAGGAGAATAGCCGATCCAGCAAACTCGTCCGCTGCAGGGGCTGCTGAGGCAGCTTCGATCTTTCTTTTCAGTACGCTTCCGTCCGAGAATGTAAAGATGACCTCGCATAGAGGAATAGACTTCTCCATTGAATCAGGCCGGGAAAGAAAAAGATCGAGGTTCGTCTTTCCCTTCACTTCAAAGTTGATGCTTCCGTCCTTCTTGCTGTTCAGGACAGAGTTCGACCTTACCGCGGCCGCGAGCCAGAACCTGTTGCCGGGAACCGTATCCCATTCGAAGGGATCTCCTTCAACCGTACGTACAGTTATCCCCGTAACAACAGCAGTTCCCTCAAGAACGGCCCGAAGCCTGAGGTCCTGCTTTCCGTCTCCCGCAAGACGCTCATTTCTTCCCGTGAGGTCGCGAAGTCCTTCCGTGATCCACTTTGCTGAAACAAGCTTAATTGAAACGGCCGGCTCTTGTTTCGCTGTAGCGGGAACTGCAACGGAGGCAGTGGTTTCCGAACCGTCAACAAAAATGACTTTCACATTAAACTTTCCGCCCTTTCCTATAGAACCGTCATCATGAACGGTGAGGACAAATCCCGTGCCGAGAAGGAAGGGAGTTATGGGCATGCTTCCGCTGCTGGCTGCCAGTACGTTACCGTTAGCATCCTTTACGTTGATTCCGGGAATATTGTTACCCGGTCTCGTGTCCCATACCGATTTTCCGTCCTCCGAGCGGAGTTCCAGGTTCGCTATTGCCCCGCCTATCCCCGTAATGGATATAGTGAAGACAGCGTCAGGACTTCCATCAGGCTGGGCACTTTCGCCCGGTCCCAGGATGTCGCCGTACTCAAAACCGGCAAAGGTAAAGTCATTGATATCCCCCATGGCAGCTAGGGCAGGTGAAGCCAGGAGAGCAAGCGCCAGAACCGAAAAAACAATTTTTCTAAAGGGTATTTTCATCAAAACATTCATCTCCTTTTTATACCCCGATTGGGTATTATATTTATTTCAATTATATCATGGTTTTATTTTATAACTTTTCTTTCCCATTTATTTTCACCCATCAGTGTATAATGAAAACAGCCATTTTACTGAAAGGAGATTACCAATGAGCAAACTTTATATCCGCCATTACATTCCCGCACCGGATTCAGGAGTATCCTGCGCTCCGTGCGGTGAAACGAATCGTGTTCTCCATTCAATGATCGAACAGCTTTCGCCGAAGCTGGCGGCTCTCGAAATACAGCCTGTGCTCCAGGTCATGGAAGTTCATACTGTGACTGAAAGAAATGCCGGGAAGCTCAACTATGTCTCGTTCTTCGGGCCTGAAGTGGGAATACCTGAAGAACGCAGCATAGAGGACGTATTGAGCGTACCGATGAGCTACGGGGACTGCGAGGGCTGTACACTGGCAGACGGGACACCCTTTCAGAGCCGTGAGCTTCAAATAGACGGAAGGGCATTCCACGCACTTCCTCCGGGAGTTCTCACGGACGCATTGATCCGGGTGGTCTTTTCCGCCCTGGGCAACTGTTCCGGAGGCAGCTGCGACACCTGCGCAGGCTGCGGACATCATTGAATGCATGGAGGTTCTGCCATGGACAACGTGTGGATAACGACTAAAGGCGGAGACAAGGGAGAAACGAGCATAGGAAGCGGTGACCGTCTTCCCAAGGATCATCCGCGGGTCGATACTTATGGAACTCTGGATGAGTGCCAGGCACATATAGGGATGGCCCGATCCCTGTGCGAATATCCCGATATCTGCGACAGGCTCTGCAAGCTTGAGCAAGACCTGGGAAAGCTCATGGGGTATATTGCGCTCTATCCGGGCCTTTCCTGCCCCGATATCGGGGAGCTGGAAAGAATAACCGAGATCGTCGGAAATGTCACAGGAAAGACGTTCCGTTTCGTAAGGCCGGGAGATTCCACTCCAGGGGCCGCCCTCCACGTAGCGCGTACTGTAGCCAGAAGAGCGGAAAGAATCGCGGTAAAAATTTACAGAACGGGAGAGCTGGCAGAAGACGCATACCGGTACATTAACAGGCTTTCCGATGTTATTTATGCGCTTTCCCTGTGGTACGACCACCTTGAACGGGAAAAAAACGGAGAAAAACCGACCTGTTCCTGAGTACCGGACTTTTGAAAGTACTTCTCATGCAGTATAATGAGTACATTGTGCTGCATGGGGGGAAATCAAAATGGAAAAATCCGCACTGTCTCCTGCTTTCAACCAGGGACTGCGACAGATTGTATATGAAAAACTGAAGGAAGCCATTGTTCTGGGGTCAATTAAACCGGGTTCAAAACTTTCTGAAATAGAGCTCGCAGAACAGATGGCTGTATCACGGACACCCGTCCGGGAAGCGATACGCCAGCTCGCACAAACAGGACTGGTTACGCTGACGCCCCGAAGGGGTGCATATGTGACGATGCCGAGCCTGAAAGATGCCTCCGACCTCTACGAATTGAGGACTGAACTCGAAATCCTTGCCGTGGAGAACGTGTGCAGTTTTCCTCCTTCTGATGAATTGAGGAGGTATCGCGCAGTCTTTGAAGTCATGACTGATGAAACCTCAACGGAAAAATATGTCATCGAGGACCGGGCCTTCCATTTCATGATCTACCAGTCATGTACGAACAGGTTTCTTACCATGATGCTGAATAACATTGCGGACCTTATCAATCTCTGCAGGCCGTTTTCCGTAGAACGGTCTGCCATTACGAATTTTACGCTGGGACACCTGGCTATCATAGATGCGGTCCTGTCAGGCAAAACGGCGAAAGCAAAAGAGGAAACGAGAAAACATATCACCGTCAGTAAAGAGAGCCTCCTCTCATATCTGAAGAGCCGGGGTACAGAGGACCAGGAATACGGGAAATGACCCTCCTCTATTTTCTTTATAAGGCGGTTGGCGCATTTTCAGCTCCGCCGGGAATTATAATCTCTTTTTGCCTGGGGGCAGGAATTTTGTTTTTACGAAGGAAGAGTGACCGCGGGGGGAAGTTTTTTTCTCCCGCATGGTGTATTTTTTTCATTGCCGTTCTTCTGTACATCTTTTCCGTGCCCTTTTCTGCCAGAACTCTCCTGAATATCCTGGAAGGTCAATTTTCAACTGAGTGCCCGCAGGCGGGGCAAAAGCCTGTCGTTCTTGTTCTTGCGGGAGGGATCTGGTCGATGGACATGGAGGACAGGGTGTTCGCCATGAGCGCTGAAACGCTGCAGCGATTCGCGGCAGGAGCTGAGATCGCAAGGAAACTTAACGCGCCCCTTCTCTACTCGGGAGGATATCCCGAAAAAGCTTCGGAGGAACAGATAGCTGAAATGGCAGCCCGAACAGCTCGGTCAATACGATATGACGGCCCGCTGATCGTTGAGGGACGTTCGCGTACTACATGGGAAAATATGCTTTTTTCGTCGAAAATAATTACAGTGGAAGGTTTCAGTGACGTTGTCCTTGTTACCTCTGCTTTTCACCTTGAACGGTCAATGAGAGCGGCGAAGCGGTTTCTTGGAGATATTCATGTACACCCGGCTGCCTCCGGACGGCTCGAAGGCGCCGGTGCAGTGACTGCAACGGATTTTCTGCCTTCCCCCTCAGGCCTGAGAAATACCTCCCTTGCCCTGAGGGAATTGATCGGACTCGCCGCCTACGATCTTTTCGCGTATTTGAAATGACGGTATTTATGAAGACGTTTTTTCCTCGCTGAACCTCCTCCAAAATTTTCTGAGCCTCGCGCCCATGTCTGCTTCAGCTCCAAGGACACCCGGGTAGTAAAAGCGCCTCTGCCGTTCCATGTACTGTTGAGGCGTCCAGTGTCTGGGGTCGTCGTGTGGGTATACGTAGCCGGAACCATCAGGCTTGAGGTGGAAAGGAACTTCCTGGATATCTCCCTTTTCCAGGGCTTTTGTAGCCCCGTCAACTGCCAGGTATGCGCTGTTGCTTTTGGGCGCCGCTGCAAGATAAATCACCGCCTCGGAAAGTATAATGCGTGCCTCCGGTAATCCCACCATGTCCACCGCACACGCTGCCGCAGAAGCCACGGACAGAGCCTGGGGATCAGCAAGACCCACATCTTCCGATGCAGATATGAGAAGTCTTCTGCAGATGAAACGGAGATTTTCTCCTCCGGCAAGGAGACGGGCTAGCCAATACACGGCCGCGTCGGGGTCTGAACCCCGAATGCTTTTTATGAGAGCCGAAATAACGGCATAGTGATCATCCGACGCCTTGTCGTAGCGGACTGATGCGAAGGGAAGAGAGCCTGATACAGTCTCTTCGGTCAGACGTTGACCACCCCTTGCGGCAACGGTTCCGGCAAGAAACTCAAGTCGCGTCAGAGCCTGCCTGGCATCACCTCCGGCTCTTGACGCCACTGACCTGAGGACCTGGTCTTCAGCTGAAATCCCGAGAGCACCGAGGCCCCGTTCCCCGTCCTCAAGAGCTCTTTTCAGGAGTGAGACGAGATCGTCCTCTGTGAGAGGATTGAGCTGAAATACGATCATACGCGACAGGAGGGTCTTGTTGATCTCAAACCAGGGATTTTCGGTAGTCGTTCCGATCAATATAAGGTCGCCCTTTTCCACCGAGGGAAGGAGGGCATTCTGCTGGGTTTTATTGAAATGGTAAATCTCATCGACAAAGGCTATCGCTGCATGCCCCGAGCGGAGAACCTTCAATTTCGCCGCCTCGGACACAAGGTCTCTCAACTCCGAAACCTTGGCGGAAACAGCGTTTATCTCCAGTATTTCCCGTCCGGTTTCCGTGGCCATAAGACGAACGAGAGTGGTTTTCCCGACTCCCGGAGGTCCGTAAAGAATGCAGCTCGGTGTGCGGTTCGATTCGATTATTTTTCTCAGGGGGGCATCGGGACCCAAAAGGTGGGGCTGTCCGGCGAATTCACTGAGAGTTTTCGGGCGCATTCTTTCGGCCAGTGGTACTTCCCAAATGTTTTTCTGTACGTCGCTCATCGTTTCACCTCCCGGGAAAAAACTGCCGGTGCTTCATTAACCTGAAAAAGGTATTCCCCCCGGTTCCTCCTCCACCACTTCCGCCATGGGGAAGCGGAATTTCAGAAGTTCCCTGAGAACTTCACGAACCGGCTGGTCAAGCCATGAAGGGACCAGTCCGGGCATGATCCTCCACTGATCAGGCGAAAGTGGAGAAAGAGGGGCATCAATAAGAAAATACAAGACTCCCTCCGCCGCCTTTTTCATGCATTCTTCCAAAAGGTACGGTGAATCTCCTGAAAGCCTGACACCTTTTGCCGCAGCCGCTTTTAGCCTTTCAGCTTCAATTGTCGCGTACTCCCATGGAACCAGAGGTTTCGGCGACTTCAGCGAGGCAACGAAACCGGTCATATAATTGAATGATACATCCGCCCAATGCTTCCATTCAGCTTCCGGACGCTGAACGAGGACTGCCCGCATTCCCGCACGCCTTGCGCCCACAAGGTCATAAACGAAATCACCCACCATGACACATTTTTCGAAAGGGACCCCCATTTCAGCGGCACCCGACCAGAGAGCCTCGGGATCCGGTTTTACGGGAGGGGTGTCCCTGCTTTTCACTACTTCGGGAAGCTGAAGCCCGGCTCTCTCCGCAGCAAGGTTTATGGAGTCCAAACAGTTCCTGGAAACAACGCACCAGGGAATATCCTGGGAATTCAGCCAGTCAAGGAGGTCTCTCGCACCCGGAACTGCTTCAGCCTTTTCTGCGCCTTCCATTTCAACATCGTAAATATCTTTTTTCAGTTCTTCGGCCTTGTCGGGGGGTAAAGCAGCTATCGCCTCAAAGAGGGGGACAAATTTTCCCCCGAAGTATTTTTCCCGTATCGCGGTGAAACTGAGTCGGGTTTCTGCCAGAACACCGTCCCAGTCGAGAATGAAGCCTTCAGAATAGGCAGGATGCCAGAAGGGGGGAGTACAGGAGCGGTTCAATCACGGTGAGCCTCCTTTCAGAAGAAAACAGGGGCGGGAAAAACCCGTCCCTGTGTTTATCCTTCCCCGCAATGTCGTGTCATGAATGTCTTGACCCGTTCCTTAACGTTTGAGGCCTGTTGCGCCTTAGCTTCGTCAACGCCGGAGCATTTCCTCCACCGGCACAAACTTCCGGCCCCGCAAGGTTCGAGTGTTGGCTCAAGACAAATATCACGATCACGGGCATCGCAGGGTCTATGTTTACTTCCTATTGCATATTATACCACAAAAAGTCTGAACATCATCATTCGGGCCTTTTCCCTTTTATTCTATATCGGTGAGGCCATCCTTGAAAATAAAGAAATAAAAAACTGCCACAAAGAGGATTCCGCCCACCATGTTCCCCAGTGTAACGGGGATCAGGTTGCTGAAAAAGCCTCCGAGAGAAACAGCGCCGAGGGCCTGGTCGGAAAGGCCGGCTGCCGTCACTGCTGCGGTGTTCCCCTTGAGCATAAGCCCGAGGGACATGAAGTACATGTTGGCGATGGAGTGTTCAAAACCGGAAGCGACGAAGGTCATGATGGGAAAGAAGATCGCCCAGACCTTGCCGATGATGTCCGTTGCAGCCATGGACATCCAGACTGCGAGAACGACGATCCAGTTGCAGAGGATTCCGCGGAAAAAACCCTGGACCATGGGAAGAGCCATTTTTCCCGAGGCGACCTGGAGAGCCCTTCCGCCCACGGCGTTATCAGCGAGGCCCGAGAAATAAATGAGGGCAGCCAGGAGAATGCTTCCGATCAGGTTTGCCAGGTACACCCATCCCCAGTTGCGAAGGATCTTCTTCATGGGTGTGCATCCTGCAAGGTATCCAAGAGGCATCATGCAGTTCCCGGTAAAAAGTTCGGATCCGCTGATGACGACCATCATGAGGCCGACGCTGAAAACAGCCCCCGACATGAGCCGGGTGACACCGCTTCCGAAATGTTGGGTCATATCATGAGAGACAACTGTCATGAGCCACCCTGCGAAGGCAATATATGCCCCTGCCAGAATACCCATGAGCATCATCTGCCGGACGGAAAGGTTCCCTTTTACTTTCGATACCGAGCATGCCGCTTTTGCCAGTTCAGCTGGAGTTTTCATCATTTTCTTTCTTCCTCCTGTCATGTAATTGTCCTGTTTTGATAATACCGGGCAGACAAAAAAATCCGTCCGCCCGGCTGAAAACAAAAATCAGGCTTTTTCTACTCTAACCGCGCTGATCTTGTATCCGGGAGTCTTGGAAACAGGATCGATCCGGGATGAAGTCAGCCTGTTCGCTGCACTCTCGCTGAAATGGAAGGGAAGGAAAATCATGCCTGCGGGGACCCTGTCCGTGACTTTCATTGCCCCTGACACATTTCCTCGTCTGGAGGTAACCTTTATCAAGGCGCCCTCTTCACATCCCAATGCCAGGGCATCCGCCGGGTTGACCTCAATATACATTTCCTTAATGAATTCCCCCGTTGAGCTGCGCCGGGTCATGCTGCCGGAATGATAGTGGTAAAGCAGCCGGCCTGTTGTGGCAAGGAAGGGGTACTCTTCGTCGGGCCACTCGTGTGGCGCCTGCCATTCGCATGGCGAGAAATCCGCCTTGCCTCTCGGGAAGCCGGTAGTGTAAAGAATTGGCGTCCCGGGATGATCGCACGTTGGGCAGGGCCAGGAAAGAGGACCTCCCTCAAGCCGGCCGTAGGTTATACCGCTGTACGACGGTGTGATCGCGGCAATTGCTTTAAATATGGTCTCCGGTGAATTCATTTCTCCCCAGGGGGCGCCGAGGCGTTTGCCTACAGCGAGGAGAATTTCCCAGTCTGCACGGGCTTCGCCGGGAGCGGATACCGCCTTGCGGACCCTCTGCACTGCCCTGCAGGTGTTGGTGAAGGTTCCGTCTTTTTCTCCCCAGCTGGCAGCAGGGAGAACCACGTGGGCAAACTCGGCTGTTTCCGTAAGGAAGATGTCCTGGACAACGAGGAAGTCGAGCTTTTTCAGGGCGTGCCGTACGTGTTCAGAATCAGGCTCGGTCACCATGGAGTTTTCACCCATGATGTACATTCCCTTGATTTTCCCTTCACCTGCGGCCTCCATCATTTCCACAACCGAAAGCCCCTGTGTTGTCGGGAGTTCGGCACCCCAGACGTCTTTCACCTTCTGCTGTGTGGCGGGAAGGAGGACCTTCTGGTATCCGGGGATCACGTCGGGGAGAGCTCCCATATCGCAGGCACCCTGAACGTTGTTCTGCCCTCTCAGGGGATTGACCCCCGTTCCCGGCCGTCCGAGCATTCCACAGAGAAGGGCAAGGTTCGCCACTGTGCGGACATTGTTTGTCCCCGTCACATGCTGGGTTATCCCCATCGTATAGAAAATGGCGGAATTGGGTCCCTTCGCGTATGCCCTTGCAGCGTCCTCGATAAGTTCAGGAGCGACTCCGGTCAGATCAGAAACATATTCCGGGGTGTATTTTGCCACCGTTTCCTTCAACTTTTCAAAATTATTGACGTTCTTTTCGACAAATTCCTTCGCATGCAGCCCTTCACGAATAATCACGTGCATCAGTCCGTTCAGAAGGGCGACGTCAGATCCGCTCTTGTGGCGGAGGTATACGTCCGCATACTTCGCCATCTCGATCTTCCGGGGATCGCATACGATAAGAGTGCACTTCCCCTTCCGCTTCTGTTCCTTGATCATGGAACCGATAACGGGATGGTTTTCCGTGGTGTTTGAGCCGATGATGAGAACCGTATCGGCCGATTTGATCGACTTAAAATCGTTGGTCATTGCGCCGCTTCCGAGGGTCTCGCCGAGACCCGCAACTGTGGCGCTGTGTCACAGATGGGCACAGTGGTCAACGTTGTTAGTGCCCATCACCTCCCTTGCGAGGCGCTGCATGAGATAGTTTTCCTCGTTCGTACACCTGGCGGACGAGAAGAAACCGAGGGCATCCGCGCCGTGTTTCTCCCTGATGGAGCTGAGTTTTTCTGCTACTAGGGAAAGAGCCTCATCCCATGATGCCTTGCGGAATGTATCCCCTTCCCGGATAAGCGGTGTCGTCAGCCTGTCTTCACTATTAACGAACTGCCACGCGAAGCGTCCCTTTACGCATGACCTGCCGTTATTGACTGAGGTCCGGCTTTCGTAATTCGACGTTACGTTTGCGATTTTTCCTGTCTTTTTGTTGACGTTGATTTCCAGCTCACACCCGACGCCGCAATAAGAGCATATCGTCTTGACCTTCTCGATATCCCAGGGCCGGCCCGTTCCAAGTGCTGTCTTTTCGGAAAGGGCACCCACAGGGCAAACCTGGACACACTGGCCGCAGAAGACGCAGTCGGACTCCTCAATGGGAGAACCGACAGGGGGCTGGATAGAGGTCTTTATTCCCCTGCCCTGGAAATCGATGGCATGATACTGCGCTTGTTCTTCACATACGCGGACGCATCTCCCGCACAGGATGCACTTGTTCAGGTCGCGCACATAGAAGGGGTTGGCGTCTTCGTACACATGGGATGTATTCGTGTCGCCCGCGTCGGCAAAGCGTGACCCTGAGACTCCCAGTTCGTATGCCACATCCTGAAGTTCGCACTTGCCGTTGCTCGGGCATGAAAAACAGTCAAGAGGGTGACGGACGAGGATAAGTTCAAGAACGGCCTTCCTGGCCTCTATGACCTTCGGGGTGTTGGTTTTGACCACCATTCCTGCAGTAATGGGAGTGGTGCATGCAGGAAGGAGTTTCGGATTTTTTTCTGCTTCAACGAGGCATATACGGCAGGCGCCGAACGGACTCACCGCGGGGTGATCGCAGAGAGTCGGGATGTGAATGCCATTCACCTTGGCGGCCTGAAGTATGGTCATTCCGGGTTCCGCCGTTATCTCCCTTCCGTTGATGATCGCTTTTATGCTGTCCATTATCTGATCATCTCCTTTTAACCTTTGGAAATCGCGCCCACGGGGCAGTTTGCCATGCAGGCGCCGCACTTGATGCATTTTGTCTGGTCGATCACGTGGGGCTCTTTCACCTTGCCCGCAATGCAGTTTACAGGGCAGTTCCTCGCACACTTCGTGCACCCGATGCACTTTTCCGGGTCGATGGTGTAGCTCAGGAGACGCTGGCATGCTCCCGCCGGGCACTTCTTATCGAAAATGTGCGCCTCGTACTCCTCCCTGAAATATTTCAGGGTCGTAAGGACAGGATTGGGTGCCGTCCCGCCAAGTGCACACAGGGAGGTTGCCTTGATCTGCTCACCGAGATACTGGAGCTTGTCCAGGTCCTCGGGCACGCCCTTTCCTTCCGTTATCCTGGTGAGAATATCGAGCATCTTCTTTGTGCCTTCTCTGCAGGGAACGCACTTTCCGCAGGATTCGCGCTGGGTGAACTCGAGGAAGAACTTGGCAGTATCAACCATACAGTTTGCTTCGTCAAGCACAACAAGGCCGCCTGAACCCATTATTGCGCCCGCAGCGGTAAGAGATTCATAGTCCACGGGAATATCAAGGTGTTCGTCAACAAGGCAGCCGCCCGACGGACCGCCGATCTGTACGGCCTTGAATTTCTTGTCGCCGATAATTCCTCCGCCTATATCGTACACGATCTCCCGTATGGTGATTCCCATGGGGACCTCGACAAGGCCCGTGTTCTTGACTTTTCCGGTAAGGGCAAAAACTTTTGTGCCCTTTGACTTTTCAGTTCCCATGGCGGCAAAACATTCCGCCCCCTGGTGGATGATCCGGGGAACATTGGCCCAGGTTTCCACGTTGTTGATGTTCGTAGGCTTGCCCCAGAGTCCTTTGACCGCAGGGAAGGGAGGACGGGGACGAGGCATGCCCCTCTGTCCTTCAATGGACGCCATGAGCGCTGTCTCTTCTCCGCACACAAAAGCTCCGGCACCTTCCTTGATGTGAAGGGAGAAATTAAAGTCAGTTCCGAGAACGTTTTCACCGAGAAGCCCGTAGTCTGTTGCCTGTCTGATGGCGGTCTGGAGCCTCTTGATGGCCAGCGGGTACTCGGCCCTGCAATAAATATAGCCTTCATCGGCTCCCATGGCGTAGGCGCCGATCATCATCCCTTCGATGACGGCATGCGGGTCGCCTTCCAGGATGGAACGGTCCATGAACGCCCCGGGGTCTCCTTCGTCGGCATTGCAGATAACATATTTCTTATCTCCCGGAGAAGCCGCGCAGAAACTCCATTTCAGCCCGGTGGGGAATCCGCCGCCGCCTCGGCCGCGCAGGCCCGACTTTTTCATTTCATCGATCACCTGGGCAGATGACATCTCCGTCAGGCATTTTCCCAGTGCCTGATATCCGTCCCTTGAGATATATTCATCAATATTGTCGGGGTTTATATATCCACAGTTGCTCAGAACAATGCGGTGCTGTTTTCCGTAAAATGGAATCTCCTTATAGTGACAGACTTTTTCCGCTGAAATAGGCTCCTTGTACAGCAGCCGGTTTACGATTCTTCCCTTGTAGAGATGCTCCTCAACGATCTCGCTGACATCTTCAGGGTTTACACGGGAGTAGAATGTTCCTTCCGGATAGACGACCACAATGGGGCCGAATTCGCACATGCCGTGGCATCCGGTGGCTATCACAAGAACTTCTTTTTCAAGGTTCTTTTTCCGGAGTTCCTCCTTGAAAGCTTCCAGGACCTTCGGAGAGCCCCCGGAGGCACAACCGGTTCCGTGGCATATCAATACGTGAGCACGATATAATGCCATGGTATTCCTCCTTTCCGCCCTACTCGGCCCTGCCGAAGAGCTTGTCCTGGACGATGCGGCCGTTTACCACATGCTCGGAAACGATTCGGGATACATCCTGGGGCTTCAAAAGGCAATAGGTTATCCTCGGTTCACCCGGGCGTATGACGTCGAGCAGAGGTTCGTTCTGGCACATCCCGATACAGCCAGTTGTTTCAACGGCAACATTGTGGAGGTTTCTCGTCTCAAGCTCTCTGAGAACGGCACTCATTATTTCACGGGCGCCTGCAGCTATTCCGCATGTTCCCATACCAATGATGATCTTGACCTTGTTCTCTTCAGAACGGGCGGAAGTAAGGTCTCCGCTCTTTTCCTTGAGTTTTCGAAGGTCGTCGAGACTTCGTATCTTTCCGGTCATATCTTTCACCCCTATAAAAACTGTTTTTAGGAAAATGTTTTAGAAATATGGCAAAAATTCAAGAGTACAGATCGCTTATATTCTCCCGAAGATAATCCTTGATTCCCAGGGCCAGGGAAGGATCAGAAAAGGGGTTTCCTCCTCCCAGCGCCTCCGAGAGTTCCCTGTTTCCGACCGAGAACTCTTTTCCGTTCCTTTTATGCGTGTACATCCACGAAATATCCGGATTTCCAATGAAGAGCGCAAGAAGGGTGGAAGGAATATCTCCGAGGGGGGGCATATCGATGCTGTCTTTCCTGAACGATGCGGAAACTGTTGTCCCCCGCCCCGGAAAAGACTCAAGAGCAAAGGACCCTCCGCACAAATCTGCCAGCTGCTTCAGGAAGGGCAGCCCCAAACCGACTCTCCGCTCAGTTCTCGAAGTGAAAAAGGGATCGACTACTGACCGGCAGGTTTGTTCGTCCATGCCTTTTCCGTTATCCGATACAATCAGCACGACTTCTTCAGGACCGTCGTCGATCTTTAAAGAGATCGAGTCGGCTCCTGCGTTTACCCCGTTTTCGGCTATATCGAGAATGTGCTGGGAGAGATCTTCAAGCATTTTAGACGTATTCGTCCAAAAAAGCCTGGAGTATTGCCGGGTCATCGGTTAGACGGCCATGGGTGTCGTCGTCTATCATGACGACAGGCGCCAGACCGCAGCAACCGAGACAGGCCACCGGCTCAAGGGTGAATCGGAGGTCTTCCGTGGTACCGTTTTCTTCAATATTGAGCATAGAAATCAGACGCTCCATTATCTTGGCGCTTCCTCTGACATGGCACGCCGTTCCCCTGCAAAGGCGGATTATATGGCGTCCCCTCGGCTTGAGATGAAACTGGGCGTAAAAAGTGGCTACACCGTACAATTCAGCCAGGGGAATCAGCATCTCTTCCGAAATCGCCTCCATGGCCTCACGGGAAAGATAGCCGATCCTCTTCTGCGTCTCCTGCAAAATGGGGATAACACCGCCATGCTTTCCCTTCCAAGGCGCTGTTATCTCCTGCACGATAGACCGCGCGTCCTGCTTCGTTTCCACAACCATTGCCCAACCTCCACTCATTTGTGATATTTATAACTTAACGAGTGCAAAAAAACACACCCATAGTAAAAGGATTGAAGGGACCGCTTTTTTGACTTTCATTGACTGCCGGGGAAATAATTTTCTTTATATGTTTTAAAATGCAACAAAAATCAAATGTATTCCCATACACAGGATAACATTTCATTGCTTTTTCTACAAACTTTGAATGGAAAAAACCTCTTTTCCAAAAGGCATACGATCTAAATACCCCATAGGGTTATTAATCAATCAGGGGAAGATATCTGCCTTGTGAAAAAAGATCAATAGAAGCCGCAATCCTTTTTTCCCGGGAAAGCTTCCCCCAGTCCTCCCTGCTTTCAAGCGTAACCATTGCGTTTTCAGCATGGTCAGCTATTTCCAGCGCATCGGCAAGAATCAGCATTTTTTCCGTGTTTTCACCCGGAAAAAGGGAGGCAGCAAGACCGAGAAGGATGGTTGCCCTCGCAAGCCAGTTGATCAGGTCCATGTCGGACGACCAGATGTCTTCAAAAAGAAGGGAGAAGTTATATGCCTCTTCCGCTTCTTCAGAATCATCCAGCGGCTCATCTAAATACCCAAGGATATAAAAGGGGATATCGGGCCCGCTTCGGAAAGCTTTCCACAGCGCGTCATATGAGGAGCCGCATGCTCCTGAAAGACGGAAAGAAGCGATTGCCCGGCTGTGGGTCAATGCGGGGTCGCTGTCCTCCTCTCCCCGAGTTTCCTCGAGGAGTTCCCTGTCCTTTCCCATCTCGAGAAGGACACGGTACAGCAGTGTGTGCCCCAGTGTTTCCCTGTCCCTGTCGTACTCGATTATTTCCTTTGCTATGGAGAGAGCTTCACCGTTCCTTCCCTCTGAAAAAAGCGCGAATCCCAGGCGCTGCAGCACGGCGACATACAACATTCCGTCGTCATCATCGAGTACGCTTTCTCCTTCTGTGACGCTGAGCCCTTCAATTACGTCCGAGAGGCATTCTTTTGCCTTTTCCAGCAGGGCTATTTTCTCTTCTGAATATTCGATGGAATCTGCCAGGAGGATGAGAGCTTCGACATTATCGTCCTGAAGTTCGAGCACTGCCCTTGCAAGCCGCTCCATTTCTTCAGGGTCATCAGTGGAATACGCGTCATCGAGCAATGCTTCAATTTTTTCCTTCCGGTCCATTTGATTCCCTCCGTAACTATAGGGCTATAGCATTCGTTACGAAGTGTAGCCCATGCATTACTTCGAGTCAAATCAGCAGGTCTCTTTCAGGACGGAAAGGGATTGCAATCCCGGGTGTAATATCTCTGTCCATTCTTTTTTCTTTGTGGTAGAGTCATTTCCATGGAACAAAAGGAAAGGGAGGGAGCCAATTGAAATCAATTGTAAAGTTGCTGCTGTCTTTTGTCGCTGTAGTCCTTTTTCTGTTGCCTGCAGGCAGCGGAAATAAAGCTGCAGCATCAACACCCGACGGGCGCATCCAGGATTCTGTGAATATCCTGCGCGAAATGGCGAAACAGCAGGACGCAAGTACCATGGGAGAACTGCTGGCGGAGGCGAAAGGTATCGCGATTTTTCCCTCAGTCATCAAGGCAGGGCTTGTTTTCGGAGGTCAGTACGGTGAAGGGCTGGTTCTTCGCAGGGATCCGGGAGCGAAAAAATGGTACGGCCCTTCATTCGCAACAGTAGCCGGCGCATCCTGGGGACTTCAGATCGGAGCCCAGTCGATTGCACTTGTCCTCGTCATTACGAACGAACGGGGGCTGGAAGGCTTCAAGGGAAACAATGTCAAGCTGGGAGGCGACCTCGCTGTAGCGGCCGGACCTGTCGGGCGGAGGGGTGAGCTTGGTACGGACTACCGTCTGAAAGCATCAATTTACAGCTATTCAATGACAAAGGGGCTCTTCGCAGGGCTTTCTCTTGAAGGGGCCGCTATCACCGTGGACAAGAATGCAAACCAGGTCTACTGGGGTACACCGACAACCGCAGGCACAGCGTTGAATAAAAGAGCGACCGGCTCGAAAATCACTCCTCTCATCAATGAGATCGAGAGGATCATCCGGAATGCAAAATGAAAAAAGGCCTGTAGAAATACAGGCCTTTCTGATTCTTACAGTATGAGCTTGCTTCCTCCGCCCTGCTTGCCTCCCATACGGTTCAACTGCTGAAGGACTGCGGCAGGGGCTACGTCAATTTTAGGTTTCTGCTGCTGCCGGCTCATGGCATCCTGCATTTTGCGCTCGTACTCCTCCATACCCTTTTTGAGAGCTTCCACGTCTCCCCTGATCCATTGCAGAATATTTTCCGCTATGGCTTTCACTACATCTTCACCCGGCTCCTCTGCGATGAGACCGAGTTCTTTCAGAACACGGTGCTCCTCACGGATGGAATTCGCTACATCATCGTCGGTTATGATCCCCTTTTTATAGAGCACTCGTGTAATGATGTTGAACTTGCTCTTAGAGTTCTCATCGCTCAGGACCAGGCTGTCAACCCTGGCCAGAAGCATCGACAATATTTCATCCAGACTTACCTGCATCGGCATGGCCATAAAAAGCGCCTCCCCTTATCTAAAAAATTTGAGATTTGATTGTACCATATCTATATATTGAAACGTATTTCTATCATATCCCCGTCCGATACCCGGTATTCCTTCCCCTCCAGCTTTAAAACACCTTTTTCCCTGCATTTCGCGAATGAGGATTCATGGAATTTAAAATCATCATACGATACCACCTGGGCGCGGATAAATCCACGGGCAAGATCTGAATGGATCACTCCGGCGGCATCAACGGCAGTTTCCCCTTTGCGGAGCGTCCATGCCTTTACCTCGTCTTTACCTGTCGTAAAGAATGAGATAAGGCCCAGCAGAGAATATGCCTCTGAAATCAGCCTGTTTCTCCCCGGTTCCTCGATTCCGAGATCATTCATGAACTCGGACTGCTCCTCCGGGGCAAGTTCCGCCAGCTCCATTTCCATTTTGCCGAAGACTTTCACGACGCTTAATCCTTTTTCCGCGGCCAGCGAACGCAGGTCCTTTAACCGGGGCATATCGTCATCGGTTTGGCTTTCATCAAGGTTTGCGGCTATGAGTTCCGGTTTGAGGGTGACAAAGGCAAATCCGCTCAGCGTTCTCATTTCCTCCATCGTCAGGCCAAGATCCCTGAGAGGCCGTTCTTCGAGAAGACATGCCTGGCATTTCTCAAGGAGAACCTGTTCCGCCTCCTCGGCAGGGATATGCTTTTTTTTCGCCTGAAGCCGCGAGAGTCTGTTTTCAATGACTGCAAGATCCCGGAAGATGAGCTCCATTTCCACGATATTCCAGTCACGGAGAGGGTCTATTGAACTTTCCGGATGGGGAACATCCGGGTTTTCAAAAAAACGGATTACATGCACCAGCGCATCTGATTCAGATACAAATGAGAGAAATGAGTTCCCAAGGCCTTCTCCCTTGCTGGCATTCCTTGATAACCCCGCAAGATCGACGAACTCGACTGTTGCGGGCGTTTCTTTCCTGGGTTCGAATATGGTTACCAGGTCATCGAAACGGGTGTCGGGCACATTAACCATCGCCCTGTTGGGGTCGGTCTTACCGCTTGCGTACGGTTTGACCTCTGCTCCCGCCCTGGTGACTACATTGAAAACAGTACTTTTCCCGCTGAGCGGAAGACCTATGATTCCACATTTGAGCATTATGCTCCCTCCTTCGTTAGGGAGTGTTTTTTCCAACAAGCATTATACCTGTTTCACGGGAAAAAGAGAAAATAGCCGATTGCATGAATTACTCACGGAACTTTCTGGTATGATTAATGGAAATTTTCACCCACATCAGGGAATTGAGAGGGGGAACAGTTCATGAAGTGTTTTTTCTCCGTTCTGTTTGCGAGCGTTGCTTTCCTTATGGCGTGGCCGGGCCAGGCTCCCGGCTCGGCCCCTGGTGTACCAAGGATCGTGAAGACCGATATCTACCCCGGCGGGGCGAAAGTAACCTTCTCGATTTCTTTTGAACAAGGTTTGAGTTTTGAGCTTCCGGGCACATTTGATGCTGAATCTGTACGTCCCCTTCCTTCCGGGGAACAGTCAGTCCACTCCTTCGAAGCCCTGGAATTTCCCCGTCCGGGCTGGATCCCGCTCTCTCTCAGGGAAGCTGATAAAACGATCACGGAAAAGGAACGTGCCCTTGCCGTTCTTGAGGGAAAAGCGGCGGCGGTGAAACAGTCCGTTCAAATACTCTCGGGCCCCCTTCCAAAGGATCTGAAGGGGGGAGACATTCCTACGTACGTGGAAGCGACCCGATCGGTACGGGAAAAACTTGAATCGGATCTCATAATCTTTACCGAATCCATGGATGAACTGAAAAAGGAAGTTGAGGCTCTTCAGGAAGATTTTGCGGCAAAAATGCCCAGGAACTCAGACCTTGGAATTTCTGTAAATGCCCGGGCGACCGGCAAGGGGGAACTTCTTGTTGAAGCCTGGACTTCATATGCCGGCTGGACGCCGTTCTACCGAATGGACCTTGACAGCGATTCGGGGACTATTTCAGCCTCACTCATCGCAAAAGCAAGGCAGCATACAGGGGTGCCTCTCGATGGAGAGCTGTATTTTCATACAAATATGCCTTCCAGGGAAGTAAGCATGCCAGAGCTTCGCCCCCTGGTAGCGGATTTCGAGCGAAAAGACGCGAAAAGTTACGGGGCCCTGGAGGAAGCCGCAATAATGATGGAACGGCCTGCCTTCAGATTGGCATCTGCTCCTGAGGCTCCGGCACCGGTAATTATCGAAACGATGACCGATATGACAGTCCATGCCCAGGGACTTCTCGAAGGGGATAACACGTGGGCTGATTTCGGACTTGGAGAATTTTCAATGAAGGCTCAGCCGGACATCGTGTCGATCCCGGTTCTTTCAGACGAGGCCTGGATAACGGCGGAGGCAAAAGAGATACCCCAGCCCATTCTCCCGGGAACGGCCGAACTTTCAACGGACGGCCGGCTCTCTGCAAAAATACTCCTCCTGGAACAGGGAGCAGGTACTGACCTGTCTCTTGCTTTCGGCAAACTGCCACTCGTGAAGACAAAAAGAGAGAAAATCGTCTCGAAAACAGGAAGCACCTGGACCGGCAAGGGGCGACTGGAAGACGGTTATACAATCGAGATCGTCAACGGTACGAAGAAAAAAATCAGTGTCCTCCTTAAAGACAGGATTCCTCTGTCCGCCCAGGAAAAAATCTCGGTGGAAACAATCAGTATCGAGCCGGAGGCTGCAGAACAGAACAAAGAAAACATACTCACCTGGAAACTCGCTCTCGAGCCGGGTGAGAAAAAGAACGTGAAGGTAATGTACAGGCTCGGCTATCCCGCTGATGAAACAATACGCATGCGGTAGCTGTTTTCCAGCAGGAAAACAATCGCGTACATAAACAATCAGAAGAGGCAGGGTTTACGATCTCCTGCCTCTTAAACATGCTCAAATAGTTTTTTGTACCTCATCCAAAGTTTTTTTAAGATCTTCTCCATAAACAGGAGGCGGAGAGTTTCAATGGGGAAAATATGGAAATGTGGTCTCTTTTTTCTCGTCTTACCTTTAATGACAGTTGCTTTTTCTTCCTCCGGAGCGTCAAAATCCGCGATCCGCACAATGTCTCTTGAGGAAAAAGTCGGTCAGATCATGATGTGCTTCTTCGAAGGATCCTCCCTCTCACCCCATCTTGAAAGAGTGATCACGGAGATGAAGACGGGGGGGGTTATCCTCTACTCAAGCAGGGGAAACATCCAGTCCACAGAACAGGTAGCGGAGCTCGTGGAAGATATGCAGAAAGCAGCCGTCAGGTCAAATTCATGGCCTCTTTTTGTCGCAGTCGACCAGGAAGGAGGGCTGGTGAACCGGATAAACGAAGGAATAACCCTTTTTCCCGGCAACATGGCGCTTGGTGCTGCAGGCGACGAAAGGCTGGCAGCCAGGGTTGCGGGCATTATGGCTGAAGAGCTCGCGGGAATGGGCATCAATGTGAATTTCGCCCCTGTTGTGGATGTGAACAATGATCCTCGCAATCCCATCATAGGCGCCCGTTCCTTCGGATCCTCCCCCGAACTCGTTTCACGGCTGGGCAGTGCCATGATCTCCGGCTTCCTGGAAAAGGGGATCCTCCCCTGCGCGAAACATTTCCCCGGTCACGGCAATACGGGCATCGATTCCCACACGGGGCTCCCGGTGATCAGTTCCTCCGTCGAAGACCTGAAAGCGACGGAACTACCTCCTTTCCGTGCGGCGATAGAAGCGGGCGTACCGATGATCATGACTGCACATGTTCTGGTCCCGGCACTCGACCCTGAGAGCCCGGGAACGCTTTCCCCCGGAATCCTCGGAATGCTCAGGGAGGAAATGGGATTTTCCGGAATCATTGTCACTGATTCCATGGGAATGGGAGCGCTTGAAAAGGGATGGGGCATGACCCGGGCGGCAATAGAAGCTTTCAACGCAGGAGCTGATATTCTCCTCTTCGGAGCAGACCGCGGACACCTGGAAGAAGAACATGCCGGGGTTTTTGAAGCCTTACTGGAAGCGTGCAGAAGCGGGGTTATTTCCGAAGCACGCCTCAACGAATCCGTGGAGAGAATTTTGAAAACAAAAGCCCGGCTGGGACTTTTCCTCCCAAAGAGGCCATCCGGTAAAACGGCTCTTCGGAAATCAGCGAACGGTGAACAGACAGCAGCCGAGGCAGCGTCGAAAAGCATAACACTTGTTCGGAACTGGAGCAGGGCAACCGGACAGCTCCGGTCGGGGGAGAAAACACTGCTGATCTGGCCTGAGGAAAAAATAGCCGCAGGGAAACAGCTGGCCTCTTTATGCAACAATTTTTCGGTCGTTTCAGTTCCGGAAAAACCACGAAAGGAAGATATTCAGGCTGTTCTCGAAAAAGCCGGCAATGCTTCAGTTATTTTTGCAGGAGAATATGACAGCTGGAAAAATCCCGATTGGATGGAACTTCTGAAAACCATGGGAGAGAGCCGTATCTATCTTCTCTCCGCGAGGAGCCCCTACGCACTTTCTTCTCTTCCTTCGGCAGGAGGAGCCCTGGTGCTTTACAGCGACATACCGTCAGTTATTTCTTCTGCAGCCGCCATTCTGAACGGAACGATGATTCCCCGGGGAAAACTCCCGGTCGACCTTCCGGGAATCCACTCTGCTGGCTGGGGCCTCGAAAATATGGACTAAGGAAATCAAACGGCAAGGGAAAGCTTTTTACGGCAGGGAAGAGAGGAGATCAGTGAAGACGGGCTGACTGACTCCGTGAGGAACCAGCATCCGTCTTCACCTTTATTCCATACGCTGCTGCATTCGGCGTGGCCGGCAATTACAGGGCTTTCACAATACCAGTTTCCGCAGCTGTCTTTCATCCAGGACATTTTTCTTCCTCCCTCATATCTGAACTCATGTTTATTCTATGAGGTATTTATAACATCCCGAACTTATAATGTCAACAGGTGTTGAATATATATTCACGTATGAACCATTGTTCATTTATAGATTTTTCACATAGGGCTCCCGCTCTCCTCCGGGCCTCCTCATGCCCGGCACAAGCCAGGTCGTTTCAGGGCCTGAACAGTTTCCGTGAAGGGTGCGTATCAACACCCTTCCCGCAGCAATTCCCAGTTCAAAGGCGGGCCATTCCATGGAATACAATGTTTCTGGAACTCTTCCATCCGGAAGGGTGCAGACGCAACCCCTCTCCGGCGGGAGCCCGTTCCAGAGTGTTCCGTCAAGTACCGGAAATTCATTTCCTTCAGGCACTTCTCCACCGGGGATAAGGTCAGAAAGAAAGGGAAAACACGGGGAGTTTCCCGAATAGTATCGAAGCGGGCGTCCTCCAGAGATCTCTTCGAGCCTTTCCACAGTCTTTTCAGGGGAAACGAAGACAGCAGGAATCCCGGAAATCGAGAAACCTGCCGTCACAACAGGTGATGTAATTTTTTCCAGAACCGGAAGAAATTTTTCTTTTGTCCCGCCGGCGCAAAGGATACAATCCACCCTCCGGGCCTCAAGGCCGGCAAATATTTCGCCGAAAGGAATTCCCGGCATTTTGAGAAGAATATCAAGTCCTGACCGGATCAAAACCCTGTTCAGTCCGCTGAAAAAAAGCTTCGAAAACCAGGGGTTCAGTTCCCCAATCACTATTGCGGCAATTCCTGTTTTACCCCGGGATAGCCCGCTTGCCGCAAGATCCAGCCTGTAGCCCAGTTCTTTCGCGGTTTTCCATACTTTTTCCCTGGTCGCGGCAGAGATCCTGGGATCACCCCTCAGGGCACGGCTGACCGTCGCCTTGTTGACTCCCGCACTTCTGGCTACATCCTCCATTGTTGATCGTGACAAGACGCGGTCCCCTCCTAGGTATCGAAACAGGTTCCTCCTATGAATTCCCGTATTATCGAGTTGTTGGGTATATTCTCAGTCGGCAGCATCGGAATGAAGCGCAGCATGGAGAGAAGCCGCTGTGCGTCTCCGTAGACAGGCGAACATTCTGGAACGGTATGTAAAATCGGGTCAGCGTAGGCCCTCAGGGCCGAAAGTTCGTAGGGCAGGGATGAATTGAACATAATATCCGCACGTTTCTGGTACGGAAAAACATATTTCATGGCTCCCTTTATGACCTTCGGCCAGATGGTGAGGGTCGACTCGGGGGAATGCCCGCGGGTCCTGGCGTCCCTGACAAGACGGCGGAGAAGCCGGTTGTCAGTGGTACTGGTACGGTTGTGGTCATCGAGGTAGACCCCGGTGAGGGGAGATACAAATATTCCGTACCGCTCCTCCTTGGGGATGACGTCCGTTATCCTGTCGTTCAGACCGTGGATCCCTTCCATGATCAGGATATCTCCGGGCTTTAACGTAATTCTCTTTCCCGGGAATTTTTTCCCCTCTATAAAGTCAAACTGGGGAATGACCACCTCTTCTCCCGCGAGGAGCCTGCCGAGATGGCCGCTCAGCATATCGAGTTCAAGAGCTTCAATGACTTCAAAATCATAGTTCCCTTCCTCGTCCCTTGGAGTGTTTTCCCTGTCAACGAAATAATTGTCCATGGCGAGGGTCATGGGGTTCTTGCCGCACACCTGGAGCTGGATTTTAAGTCTCTCCGAGAGAGTTGTCTTTCCCGATCCTGAAGGGCCTGAAATTGCGACCACCTTCACATTCGGCCGCGAGGCTATTTCTTCGGCGATTTTCCCGAGATTCAGCGCATGAAAAGCCTCGGATATGAGGATGACCTCAAGCCCTTTTCCCTCCGCTATCTTCTGGTGAAGGCTGTCCATTGTCCTCAGGCCGAGGACCTCGAGCCAACGGGCGTAGTCAAGGAATACGCCGGATAGGTTTTTGGAGGCCCGGAAGGGGGGCAGCGCAGACGGATAGTTGATTGTAGGGAACTGAAGCACCATGCCCGGGCCAAGAGGTTTGAGGTCGAAGAGTTTCAGGTATCCCGTTGAAGGGGCAAGGGGTGCATAGTAATATCCGTAGAGATCAGCACACCTGTATAGTTCCACAGGGTCGACTCCGGCCCACTTGAAGAGCCTGGCCACTTCTCCGCTCCCCTGCCGCTCAAAGATTGCGCGCGCCTTGTCGAGCGAGACAACCTTGCGGATGAAGGGAAGGTCGCGTGAAACCAGGTCTGCCATCATGCCGCGGATCGCTTCGATGTCGTCCTGGGAGAGGTGCCCTTCGGGATCCTCCCAGTAATACCCCTCGCTTATGGAATGGCGTAGGACAATATTTCTTCCGAGTGCCCTCCGGCACGCGAGGACAAGAAGGAAGCTCAGGGACCGCCGATAAACTTCCATTCCTTCAAAAGACGATGTGTCGATAAATTCCACATTTGTATTGTCCTCTATAACCCAGTCAAGAGAGCGAAGGTAATTATTCACCCTCCATGCGACGACCGTATCGCATCCGTCCGGTCTGCTTTCGGCAAGAACCGACTTTCCTGTTATGGGTACATCGCTCGAAAAAACCGGGCCGTTTTTAACATAAACTGTAAATGTCAATGGTAATCCTCCTCTCCGGGGAAAAACAGGGTTGCCTCTCTGACTAAAGTGGACTATGCTGTATATTATCATATCTGCCAATCGGGAATACTGAGGTGATGCTCATGGAGACGGTGAAAGCGAAAACTAAGATTTACGATCAGGTTGTCGAGAAGGTCAAGAAGATGATAGCCTCCGGAGAACTGCCCCAGGGTTCAGCGCTTCCGGCAGAACGCCAGCTCATTGAGGACCTGAATGTGAGCAGGAGCTCGCTGCGGGAAGGCTTTCGAATTCTCGAGATGATGGGTTTTATCGAGAGTATTCCCGGAAAGGGACGATTTGTGAGGAAATCCAGGGGTGAAGGCAGCCAGTCAGGGCGTGTTCCCCTTCAGGATGAAGCCATCCTCGAGCTAGTTGAGGCACGGCTCGTTCTCGAACCCGCTATCGCGGTTGAGGCTGCAAAACACGCTTCTCCTTCCGATCTTACACGAATACGGAGAATACTGACAAAAACTGGAAAAGACGTTGAATCCCTAGAACACCGTGCACAGTGTGATTACGATTTCCATCTTGTCCTTGCCGAATCAACTCACAATTTCATCTTCGTCAATATAGTCAAAATGACCTTCAACCTCATTATGGCTACGCATGAACGGATATATACTCTTCTTGACGATAAGGAAATCTTTCTTCGGGAACATGAGGAAGTGTACGATGCCATCGTCGTCCGTGACCTTGAACGGGTGGCCCGGCTGATGAAAGCCCACGTTCAGCGCGTCTACAAGACGCTCCAGAACGGGATAGCTCTCGAAGAGGTATACGGGGAAGAAAGCTGAACTCCTTCCCCGGCAGAAGCATCAAATCGTCCAGTCGAAATTCGGCAGTCCTTCTCCCAGAAGGCGTTCCTTCAGGTCTGAGGAGATCGATTCAAGTTCCGCAGAAGTCCGTCCCTCGCACCTGGTGACGATCACCGGCTGGGTGTTTGATGCCCGTACGAGCCCCCACCCTCCCGGGTACAGGATTCGTACGCCGTCAATGGTTATGGCTTCATGATCGGCAACAGCCTTGTCCCTTATCCTGTCCACCACGGCAAACTTCTCTTCATCGGGACAGTCTATCCTGATCTCATCAGTACTCTGGTAGACAGGAACATGGGCAAGCATGCCTGACAGCGGAACGTCCGTATTTGAAAGGATCCGGAAAAGCCGCGCAGCCGCATAGAAAGAGTCATCAAAACCAAAGTACTCGTCGGCGAAAAAGAAATGACCCGAGAGTTCTCCCGCAAATACCGCCCCTATCTCCTTCATCTTCGCCTTGATGAGGGAATGTCCTGATTTCCAGAAAAGAGGCTTGCCGCCAAGCCTGTTTATCTCGTCCACCAGCGACTGTGAGCATTTTACCTCCACGATGGCCTCGGCGCCCGGGTGTTTCGGCAATATTTCACCCCAGAAAAGGGCCATGAGAATATCGCCCCAGATGATTTCTCCCCGTTCATCCACAACTCCGAGCCTGTCAGCGTCACCGTCGAAGGCAATTCCCACATCCGCTTTCCTGTCCTTGACCTCCTCAATAAGTGAAAGCAGGTTCTCTCTCTTTTGAGGATCGGGGTGGTGATTCGGAAATTTTCCGTCAGGTTCCTCGTTGAGCATGAAAACGTCACATCCCAGTGCTTCCAGTAGAGGACGAACAAGAATCCCCGCTGTTCCGTTGCCGGTGTCAGCGACAACTTTCAGCTTTCGGGGCCCGAGGGTGATTTTCGAGAGCAGCATATCTTTGTATTCTTCCCGGATAGTCCCGTATTCCACCGACCCCTCCTGAATTCCGGGGATAATATCATCTTCGGTTATCATGCGGTACAGATGCCGTATGTCCTCTCCGTAGATCGTTGCCGTCCCGCAGGAAAGCTTCAGCCCGTTCATGTCTGAAGGATTATGGCTCCCTGTAACCATGACCCCTCCGTCAAGACCGAACCTGTGTATGCTCCAGTACAGCATGGGAGTGGTAACAGTGCCGAGCAGCAGCACGTTGATGCCGGCCCATGTCAGACCTTCCACGAGAGCTTTTTCGATCCGTTCCGTCGACAGGCGGATATCTCCTCCTATTGAAACCCGGGTTGCTCCCTTCCTCGCAAGCCATGTCCCGAAAGCTTTCCCGATAGAAACAACTACAGGGTCGGCGAGGTCGGTGTCTGCAATGCCCCGAATGTCATATTCCCGAAAAATAGTGGACGGTATGTACATCAGCGATCCTCCTTTTTGCATTGTTCCTGTTGTGTGCAGCGAAGCGAGGCTGTATTATTGAGCGAGCCTATTACATGGGACCATGCCCGACCTGCTGCGCAGGCACTCCAAACAGGCCGGCCCAAAAGAAAAGGAGCCTTCTTTATGAATGAAATTTCTATAATCACCCCGATAGCTGCTGTCATTTTTTTCGGATGGTTCTTTATGGCAAGAGGAATCATACCCCAGGAGACGTTCAGGCATAACAACAAGATCCTCTACTGGCTTTCAATACCGGCCCTTCTTCTGCGTCTGACCGCGAGAGCCGACCTGACAGCCCCCGGAAATCTCAATCTTGTCCTCGCAGTCCATGCAGCATATATTATCATGCCGCTGCTTGCATGGGCAGCAGGCAGAATAGCGGGAGAAGAAAAAAACAGGCTCGCTATCTCGACCCTTGTATCGATTCGCTCCAACCAGGTATTCATGGGTATTCCAGCGATTTCCATCGCTCTCGGGCCTGCAGGGCTTGAAAGCCTTTCGCTCTATTTTGCGGTAAGCCTGGTCGGGTATCACTTGATCTCCATCACCAGCTCGCAAATGGTGCTTTCAGGAGGGATCACCCTCCGCTCACTGGCAAAGACAGCAAAGAAACTTGCAGTCAACCCGATGGTTCTCGCCTGCTTCCTGGGTGTTGGTTTCTCGGCCGCAGGAATCCATGTATTCCCCCGTGCCATTGACGTGACGTTGAAGGTACTCGGCGATATCGGAACAGGAATGGCATTGCTGGCCGTTGGAGCAGGGCTGGATTTTCGGTCAGCCCTGGCGGTATTGCGCAAGACATGGAGGGACAGTTTCATCAAGCTGATTGTGCAGCCTGCCGTCACCTGGGCATGTCTCCTTCTCTGGCCTGTGGGCAATATCATGGTCCAGGTCGTGGTATTTGTATGCGCCATGCCCATGGCCGTAAATTCACTCGTTGTTGCCCAGGGGATGGGAATGGACGATCAGTATGCAAGCGAACTGATTGCGGTTACCACCCTGCTTTCCGCGATTACGCTGCCCGTGTGGATACGTGTGCTTGGAATCTGAATCCGCTTTCAGGAATTCTTTTTCCAGAGAAGTCTGCCGCCGGCCACAACAGGTGAAATGTGTCCGCCCTTTCGAAGCCATGAAAGGTGTGCTGAAATTGCTGCGGAGTTCAGGAGATATTCGCTGACAGACATTGAAAGAGAAAAACGGTCTGAAAGGGCCTGTACAATATCATCCCTGCCGGACGGGCGGTAACAGCACTCGAGGACAGCCTCGCTTACCCGTAAAAGGCCTTTTCTGTTTGCCTCGGCAAGAGGAGCGATATCCTGCACTGCAGGAGCGTGACTGGGTACAAACCACGCTGCATTCTCCTTTTCGAGAAAGGAAAGGGTTTCAAGTGCGGAGCCTACATCGAGGACAAACATGATGGCGTATTTTTCTATAAGCTGTTCGGAAAACAGGGAATCAGCGATAAATAAAACGTCATCCGGGGTACGGACTCCGATCATATCCAGGAAATGACCAGGCAGAGGAACCGCTTCAAGCCCCGATTCATCTATAATGCCTGTATTCGGGATAACCTTGTCAACGTTTGATGACTTCGCCTGAAGAAATTTATTGCACAGCTCTGCAAAAGGGAAAGCTGACCATAGAAGGAGGGGTTCGAGAAACGTCTCCTCAATGATCATTGCTTCGAGTTTCGTTGCTGCAACTGAGCATCCCGTCCTTTTTTTCAGGAATCCGTTCCCTCCGCAATGATCCGCATTTGAATGAGTTGAAATGATCCATTGCAGGGGAACACCGAGTTCTTCCACGAAGCGGGCAATTTTTCTGCCTGCCTCGTCGTCGATTCCACTGTCCACCATCCAAAAGCCGTTTTTTGTCCGAAACAGCCCCACGTTCACCCTGCCGGGTATATACCCGGTTGATCCGGACAGGTGAATGCTCTCCATAGACACCCCCCTCTTTATTTTTATTGTTGCGCAAAAACTGAAAATCTGCAACACACCCTTGCACTGTCCGAACCACGTGGTATACTAATGGTGTTTTTGGTACGGACCATTCGGTTGCTTTTTTTTGAATTTGTGAGAAAAGGGAGATGTATCATGGAAAAAGCTGCGTATGACCTGAAAAATTCCAAGGCGAAAAAAAACGAGGATTCTGCAGAGAGCTTCAACAATCTTATGGCCGACCTTAATCACGACACCTATAAATCCCGTTATGACCAGTAAGAGAAACCGCCCCGCAGGGGCGGTTTCTTCTTTGAAGTTACCTCCGGCTGCGCTATAATAATTCAGTTGCACAGGAGGTGACCGGTTTGGAGATAAGCACCGTTGAGGGGAATGCTTCACATTCCTCCGTATTCCAACAGTCTGCCATTGATGTAAAAGGCCTTTACAAATCATTCGGCAGGCTTTCAGTTCTCAAGGATGTGTCCCTTTCAGTAAAAGAAGGCGAAGTCGTTTCAGTTATCGGTCCGAGCGGCTCGGGCAAGAGCACGCTGGCGAGGTGCATCTGCAGGCTGGAGCGAATTGACAGCGGAGAGATATATCTTTACGGGCAGCGGACCGACGGACAAAAACATTCAAACAGTGATATAGCACGGCTGGTCGGGATGATTTTCCAGCAGTTCAATCTTTTTCCCCATCTTTCGGTTTTGGACAATCTCACGTTGAGCCCCATGCGGATTCTCGGACTTACCAGGGAAGAAGCGGAAGAAAATGCCATGGGCCTCCTTAAACGTGTCGGTCTTGAAGAAAAGCGGGATGCCCGGCCTAACCAGCTGTCAGGAGGACAATGCCAGAGGGTCGCCATTGCGAGGGCCCTTGCCATGAGCCCGAAAATCATGCTGTTTGACGAACCGACCAGCGCTCTGGATCCGGAACTGGTGGGTGAAGTGCTGGAAGTAATAGCAGGTCTGGCCGACTCGGGGATGACGATGATGATCATAACCCATGAAATGATGTTCGCAAAAGAGGTTTCTGACAGGGTCATTTTCATGGCGGACGGCAACATCGTCGAACAGGGACATCCGAAGAAGATTTTTACGTCTCCTGAAGTCCCCAGGACGCAGATCTTCCTTCAGAGGCTCCTGGCCCATTTCGGAAAAGAACTGACAGAAGGGGAGGAGAGGGGGGAATGTACTCATGGAGCTTGATTTTACGGCGATAGCTCCATACCTTCATATGCTGCTGACAGGGGCGAAGATAACCGTACAGGCTTCTCTGCTGTCAGTTCTCTTCGGGTCGCTCCTCGGCATAATCGTAGGCGCGCTGCGGGTTGTTCCAATAGCGCCGGTACGATCAATCGCGGCAGGATACATATATATCATCCGGGGCACGCCCCTTCTGATCCAGCTCTTCCTGATCTATTTCGGACTGCCTTCACTCGGCCTCAATCTTCCGGCGTTCATCGCAGGAATCATTGGACTGTCAATCAACTCTTCGGGATATGTGGGAGAAATCGTGAGAGGGGGCATCGAGGCCGTTCCCAAAGGACAATGGGAGGCTTCCAAAGTGCTTGGGCTTTCGTACCTGAAGACCATGCGGTTCATAATTCTTCCCCAGGCAATACGAAACATGCTTCCCGCAATAGGGAACGAGTTCGTGACCCTGATAAAGGAATCATCACTTCTTTCAACCCTGGCGATTACGGAACTGACAATGGTCGGGCAGCAGGTGAGAAGCGTGACATATGCATCCTTCGAGACCTTTATCGTTGTCGGCATTATCTACCTGGTATTAACCAGCGCTACCAGTCTCTTCCTGCGGTTCATCGAACGAAAGTGGAACGTCAGCTGAAGAACCGCAAAGGCCGGAGAGCGGGCTTATTCGCCTCTCCGGCCTTTTTTACACCCCGTTCCTTCCCGTTACCGCAGCACGGTGACTGTACCTGGATCTGTCATTTTCCGCCGAGATTCCGTCCAGGAACCCCCAGGATGCCATAACGATCTCCCTGATCGAGAGTTTGCGCCGCTCCCTCATTTCGTTCCAAAGCGCAATGGGAAGGAACATCCATATCCTGAATGCCGATTCAGGTCCTTCGCCTCCAAAATCCGACAGTATGAGGTATCCTGATTTGCTGTAAAGGACAACCGGCCTTGATGACTGGGAGTTCATCCTCTGCAGGTCATCCAGGGAAAAAGCGAGTGCTTCCATCTCCTGTATATCCTTTTTTCCGGGAATTTCCGTGAGAGAGAACCAGACCCTGGGAATCTGCTGTGCCCCTTCGAAAACATCGGATGCATTTTTAAGCCAGGTCTTTATCCTTGAAACTGCTTCATAATCATTCCGGAAAAGCGCAAACCGGATGCCCCAGTAGGCCATTCGCGCAATCGGCGTTTTTTCCAGGACTTCTTCCACTGACTCTTCCCGCTTCAGAAAATCGCCGTCTGATGCAAAGAACTCCTCTCCCAGCAACCCCCTCAGAATGAGGGCACTAGGAAGGTGCTCGCCGGGCGGCGGCATGAGTCTCGAAAGCTGCGCCCGCAGTTCCGTGGTGATCTCTGCCGAAAGGGTGACCTTCTCCGTTTCGTCCAAATGAAGCGTTTTAGCCCTGCCATCGTAAAGAAAAACCTCCGCGGATTCATCAGTCCCCAGTTTCCCCAGTATCCAGCGTTCGTAATTTTTCATTGATGCGAAACCTGCAAGGTACCTGCTGTAGGGGAGAAGAAGGAGGATCCGCGGAGACGGCATTTCAGGCAGTCCGTGAACAGCCATATCTTCGGGAAGCATTGCCATGTTCCCTTTGGACATGAGTTCAAAAATCATGACCATCCCCTCCTCTTCCTGTTTTTAATAAGGGTATCATCAAACAATCACGACATCAAGAGAAAAATACGGAAGAGGGCTATTTTCATTAAGCGGAATTGCCGGTTCGCAGAATCCGGAAACTGCTATTTCCACCTGCGGTGAAACCAAAGCCACTGCTCGGGGCAGCGAAGTATCATTTCTTCTATCGCCCGGTTCATTCGGATGGTGTTTTCATGCAGCCTTTCTTCCCTGCTGCCTCCGCAGACCATTGCAACAGGGGGTTTTATTATGACCTTATGCCTGAAAGGCGCTGTTCTGTACGAGACAACAGGAATAACAGGAACACCCGCCATTTCAGCCATAGCTGCAGGCCCTTTGGCAGTGTAGCACATTCTTCCCAGAAACGGAGAATGGACACCGGAGGCATTCCAGGCCTGGTCGGGGAGCAGGCCGAGAAATCCTCCCTTTTTAGCGAAACGTATGGCATCCTTCATTACGAAGTGTTTTTCAAATGTACCCATTCCGACCCTCGCCCTGTACTCTTCGATCAAACCGGCCAGGTTGGGATCATCAGGGTTCCTCACAACGGCCGTGAGAGGATACCCTGACTGTGCAAGCCATGCTGCGAGCAATTCCCAGTTTCCTATATGGCCGGTAAGTATGATAGTCCCTGTACCGCTCCGTTTCATGTCGTCAAGGATTTCTTTTCCCTCGACTTCCTCTACCCAACTGAGTACCTGTTCGGGGGCCGAGACGACTGAAAGGTATTCCGCCGCCATCCATGAAAGATGTTTGTAGCATTTTTTTACCGTTTCGCTCCGCCATTCACCAGTAGACCCGGGAAAAGCGAGGCGCAGGTTTTCCAGGGCAACATCCTTTCTCGGACGAATGCATTTCAGCGCGCCGGAAAAAAAAAGGGCAACCCAATGGGCCCGCCACCCTCGACGTGAAAACTTTCTCATCATGTCGAGGACGGCGGCTTTTCCTTTCATCCTGGTGCTATTTTTACTTTGCCCTTCCATTATGGATGGTTACTGGAAAAGAACCATGAAAAAACGTTTTTTCCCGAGTCTTGCAAAGAGATAGTGCTGTGCAAGAACGTCATTTTCCGTTACATCCCTGGCATCGTCTTCGACGCGGTCTCCGTTGATATATAATCCTCCGCCTTTTATGAGCCGCCGGACCTCGCTCTTCGATGAGCAGGCGCCCGCCGCTGCCAGAAGATCTACAAGGGGCACGGGGAAATTCCTGGAAGCCGGCCCCGAAGGAACCTCTTCAGCGAGAATGCTGAGCATATCTGCTGAAAGTTCCCTCGGCTCAAAGGAATCACCGAAAAGTATGCCGCTTGCTTTTCTTACTGTTTCAGCGCTTTTGGCACCGTGAACAATAGTGGTGACCTCGTATGCAAGAAGCCGCTGAGCTTCCCTGAGATGAGGCGACTGGTTATGAAGCTTCAATATGTCGCTTATTTCTTCAAGGGAGAGGAACGTAAAAAGCTTCAGCAGCTTCTCAACGGACTGATCTTCCACGTTTACCCAGAACTGGTAGAATTTGTATGGAGATGTGCGGGCGGGATCAAGCCATACAGCCCCTTCCTCGGTCTTTCCGAACTTTGTTCCTGATGATGTAAGCAGAAGCGGCTGGGTCGCACCGAAGGCCTCCCCTCCCGTCTTTTTGCGGATAAGGTCAACACCTGATATTATGTTCCCCTGCTGGTCGTTGCCCCCCATTTGAAGCCTGCACCCGTAATTTTTGTAGAGGTGAAGGAAATCATAGGCCTGGAGCAGGACATAGGAGAACTCCGTATAGGATATGCTTTTATCAGGATCTTCAAGTCTGCTTTTTACATATTCCCTCGAAACCATTGCATTTATGGAAAAGTGTTTGCCTACGTCCCTGAGAACTTCCAGAAAAGTGAGCTCCGAGAGCCAGTCGTAGTTGTTTATAAGGACAGCCGAGTTGTCTCCGCAGTCGAAGTCAAGAAATGAGGCAAGCTGCCTTTTTACTCCTTCGACGTTCTCCTTTACTTTTTCAATAGTGAGAAGATTTCGTTCCTTACTTTTCCCTGAAGGATCCCCTATGAGGCCGGTACCCATTCCTGCGAGGGGTATGGGCCTGTGTCCGCACCTTTGGATCCACGAAAGCGCCATAATGGGAATGAGGTGACCGACATGGAGACTGTCCGCTGTAGGATCAAAACCTACATAGGCCGTAACCATTTCGCTGCGGAAAAGTTCACCGAGTGCTTCATCGTTGCTGCACCATTCAACGTGTCCTCTCTCCCTGAGGACTTTGAGAGCGTCTGAAAACATTCAATTCCCTCCCGGTCTATGATTCCATATTGAGGATTGCAGCCGCATCGATCATTCCGCCTGCTTCCCCTGGTTTTGCGGTGTTCGTCTCCATTCGAGAATTCCCTCGTCAAGAGACGGGAGCACTACGGAAATTCTGCCGATTCCCTTGAGTTCTTCCGAGGCCCGAAGAATTTCCTTAAGGTCCATGCCGATATTCCTGCCCATTCTTTCGGCAACCTTGCCCGCTTTCGCAAGGTTTGCAAGGGCTGTCCCGAGACGGGCGCCGTCGAGATGACACCAGAAAACCGCGGTCCCTTTTTCCCTGAGAAGCGGCACCGCTTCGGGGAGTTCTTTCCGGCGGTCTTTCCGGAGATTGTCCCTGTCAAGAATACCAAGCAGCACAAGATCCTGATTCGCCGCCCCGAGTATGGAAAAAGGAATGGCAGTTGTCCCTCCTGTTGAGAATCCCTCTACAGGTTCAAGGTCAGGAACCAGAAGGCTCCAATCCTGATCCCAGAAAGATTTTATGAATTGTTCCCCTTTCTCTCCTCTCCCGGGGAATTGAACGTAAAAACCCGGAAGTGAAAAAATAAGGAACTTTCCTGTTCCCGAAATCGCTCCCATTACCGGGCCGGAGAGAAATGTTCCTATCTCTTCTTTCTTCATCCGTCCGGGGAAAATTTCATTATCTGTGTCCATTTTCATAACTTCCGCGCTTAAGGATTCCGGCAGATGGATTCCTGCCCCTGCTATGAAAGGCTCAAACGCAAGAAAACGATCGTCCCATTTTACGGGAAGAAATCCCTCCCGCATCTCTCTCGGGAAAAAACCTTCTATTCCTTCCGCTTTCCATTTCATTCTTCCCTTTGTTCTTGCACCGGTCCATGCGACAGTCAGTCCGACCTTTCCGCCGGAGGTCTTGTAGCCTTTTAATGAAGCCAGCCGAGAAATAAGGCCGGAATCATGTATTCGAAGATGGTTCGCCCATTTTTTTTCGATCGTCCATGGTGTCTGGGCAATGCCGCCCCCCTTATCGAGGACTTCGACCATCGAAGCGATCATCTCCGGAGAGGAAGCTATGAAGGTCATCTTCTTGGTGACCGCAAGGAAAAGCGGGACACTGCGCGATGAATACTTTACCTCGTAGAGTCCTTCTTCAGTTTTTTCCATTGAGAGGGAAGGAATTGCTTTTTTCCAGTCTTCGGGAAAAATTCCCTCTGAAAGTTGTTTCACTGCTGTACCAGGGTACAGCAGTGCGGCCGCCGCCTGGATCCTGTTGTTTTCCCATGAAACAAGAACCGCTGTTTCGGATGCCTTCCCGAAAAGGGAAAAAACCGGACGCAGCCCGTCTATGAAAGGCCTGGCCCTTGACAGTTCTCTCGGGATCTTCTCTGGAACAGGAAGCGTAAAAAACTTTCCTTCACCTTCGAAAAAAATGTAGGGAGCATTATCTGCAGGGTTCGGGATTGCAAGGCCAAGCCCGTGAGAATCCGGCTCTCTTCCAAAGATAAGGAAAACCAGTGAAAGGAAGACACAGGCTCCCAACAAAGATGTCCCAAAAATACGTTTTTTTTGCACTGCAGGTATTCCTCCTGATAAAAAAGCCTGCCGGCCGGAATTTTCTGCCCGGTCAAGTTTACACCTTTTTTATGACATTTTTTCCTTTGCAGTTTCCAGAAGTATTTTACTGGACTGCAAAAGCGGAAGTATTTCCTCTTCTGAAGCAGCCGGTCTGCCGTCTTTCATACCGGAAACAAGGGTGAGTATTTCCGATAATACTGAGGAAATATCCTCCGCCCTGAGGATAACGGGATGCTCTATGATTTTCGGCGCCTTAGCCGCTCCGTTGGGTTCCAGTTCAAGTTCCTGGCCGGCATTCGGGACAGCGGACTTCATGCCGGCTTTCTGAAGCGTCTCTGAAAACGCAAGGGATGATTCCGGTTCGCCGTGTGTTATGAGGAAAAACGGGCTGGTTGTGAAGTTTGATGCCCAAGCGAGAAGGTCATCTCTGTCAGCGTGCGCTGAAAACCCGTTGATAGTGTGCAGTTCTGCCTTTACCGATACCTCTTCACCCGCTATCCGGATGTTTTTCTCTCCCTCGATAATTCTTCTGCCGAGCGTTCCTCTTGCCTGGTATCCAACAAAAACGAGGTGGTTTTTCGGGTTCCAGATTCCATGCTTCAGGTGATGAACTATCCTCCCGCCGTTTATCATGCCGCTTCCCGCAATTACAACCGCATGCTTGACTTCGTTGATGGAGCGGGAGTCCTCAACGCTCGAAACATATTTCAGTTTTCCGGGGGAAAAAGGATCCTTGCCTTCGCTCACGTATTGCTGGATCTCAGAGGAGAGTATATTTATATGCTTCTTGTATATTTCCGTAGCTTTGACTCCCATGGGTGAATCGAAAAATATAGGCACATTGCTGTCAAGGATTCCCTGGTCCTGAAGCAGGGCCAGCTCGTAGAGCACTCTCTGGGCCCTGTCCACAACAAAACTCGGAATAAAAACCTTCCCCTTATTTTTCAGTGCTTTCTCAAAAACGCTCCGGAACTCAGCCCGGGTCTCTTCGTTGCTCTTGTGCAGCCTGTCACCGTATGTAGATTCCATGACAACATAGTCGGCAGAGGAAATGATCGCCGGATTGCGCTCCATGACGGTTTCCTGGGGACCAAGGTCTCCGCTGAAAACGATCTTCACCTCTTTGTCCCCTTCTTCAAGCCATACTTCGAGAATCGCGCTTCCGAGAATATGGCCCGCATCCCTGAAACGTACAGAAATGCCAGGGGCTACATTTATTTTGTCGTCGTAGCTTGATGCCGAAAGATGGCGTATCGACTGATCGACGTGCTCCGCTGAGTAAAGCGGTTCAACCTCCTCGAGCCCTTTACGGGAGTTCTTTTTCGTCTTCCATTCAGCTTCTTCCTTCATGAGGTTCGCCGAATCGTACCAAAGCACTTTTACCAGCTCAAGGGTAGGGAGCGTCGCAAAAACCCTTCCCTTGAACCCTTCCTTCACCAGGAGAGGGATCCTGCCGGAATGGTCCATGTGCGCATGAGTGAGGAGTACTGCGTCAAGGCTCACTGGAGAGAAGGGAAACGGTTCCCTGTTTTTTCTGTCGTCATCCTTACCCTGGAAGATGCCGCAATCAACGAGAACCCTGCTTGCGCCGCATTCCAGGAGATAGCTTGAGCCTGTAACCTCTCCCGCTGCTCCGATTATTTTCAGCCTCATTTAATTTGCTCCTTTCTGTGGAAAAAACTTGCGGGCGGGAACATTGTTCTCCCTAATCCGCAAAATCAGGGATATCAGGAAGCATACAGCGGATAACCGCCCCTTCTCCCGGTTTTGAGGAGACTTCCATTTTCCCGCCGAAAAGCATCATTCTTTCAAGCATATTCGCGAGTCCCCGGTGTCCTTCAACCCTCAGGGTCTCGTAGTTCATGTCCGGATCAAATCCGGCACCGTTGTCTTTTATCTCAAAGACTGTATTGCCGTCTTTTTTGAAGATTTCAGCACGAATTTCCGACGCTTTCCCGTGACGCACCGCATTGGATACACCCTCCTGCAGGATCCTGAAAAGAGAGAGTAATTTTTCCCTGCTGAGTTCTAGTGAATCATCAACTTCCACCGTGACCGAAACGCCGAAATGACGTGACAGCCTGTCTGCAAGTTCCGTCATTGCCTGCTCGGGTCCGAGGTCCAGCCATGGTGGAGACAGTTCATCGCACATCTCGCGAAGTTCCCTCACCACTACGTGGGCGGTCTCTTCCGCGAGGAGAAGGTGGCTGTCCGTTTGATGGTTCTGATGTTCCATTCTTGAGAGCCGGATCTGCTGGATCATGGCGGTGATATTCTGGATCGGGCCGTCATGAAGTTCTCTGGCGATCCTTGATTTTTCCCCTTCCTGGACTCTAACAATATCCTTTACATACCTGTTTCTCAGCGTAGTCCTTTCAACGGCAGTACGGGCAAGCCTGTATAAAACGCTTCTGAGGCTTCCTATTTCGCTCACAGCCGCAGGATCGGCCGGAACAGGCAGGTCTTTCCCCCACTGGAGTGTGCCTATTTCATCCACAAGGATCCGCAAAGGAACAATGAGCCATCTCCACATAGCCCACAGCGCGAGCAGAATACCGATAGCCATGAGCACGATGAGCACGGGCCAAAGCCTTCCTACGCGCACAAGAGGACCAAGAAGGCGGTCCCATTCCACGGCCGCTATAACAAGCCTGGTACCGCCGCTTACAGGATTGACAGCCACGGTATAGAGTTTGCCGTCCTTATTTTTGATTTCACTGGCGCTGCCTAAAAATTTATAAATATTCATGCCCATCAGTATATCCGACAGGCTGTCAGCCCCGGGTGAACGGTAGATCAGCTTTCCATCAACACTTACGACCGCGATCCATCCGGGGAGGGAGGGTCCCCATGTAAAAATTCTCAGATTCCTTATCTCAAGGGCTGAAAGCTCGCCACCCCAGCGGCTGAATCCCTCTGTTCTCAGAAGCGAAGCAACATTTTCCGCCAAGTCCTGGACATATGACCTGGCGAAGGATTCCATGGCCCACTCCTGGCGCATGAGTCCGAGTCCGGATACGAGAAGTACTGCAAGAGCGGGAAGCAGGATTGCGAATGTCAGTATGAGGAGGAGGTGCCGCCTCATTCAAGGAGCTCCTCCAGGGTCACGACACCGTATTTCAGCGCGAGCAGAAGGGCCTCGGTCTTGTTTTTCGCCCCAAGCTTATCGTAGATGGAGGCAAGATGAGTCTGAACCGTCCGTTCGCTTATAAAAAGCTGGCCGGCCACTTCCTTGCTCGAAAAACCCTTGGATGCATAGATCAGGACCTCCCGTTCCCTTGCCGAGAGGGCTTCCGGTGCGAAATCCCTTTCACCCACGGCGGAGGCGACTTCAGAGTCCAGGAAAAACCCGCCTTTCGACACGGTGGATATAGCCCTGGAAATTTCCTCGGGTGTTGCCGTTTTCAGGATAAATCCTCTTGCTCCAGCACGGAGAGAAGCCAGAACGTACTGCTGCGCATCGTAGGACGTGAGCATGACAACGGAAACAGGAAGGGATGACTCCTTTACCCTTCTGGCCACGGCAACTCCGTCTTCTCCCGGCATTCTGATATCGAGAAGGGCAACGTCAGGACGCAAATCCTGTATAAGACGCCAGGCTTCAATTCCGTCCTCGGCTTCACCCACCAGTTCCACTGAGCTCTCCTGGGCCAGGTAGGCGGAAATCCCTGCCCTGGTTAAAGGGTGGTCGTCGGCAAGCACTACACGAACAGCCATTTATCTCATCTCCTCTCCGCTGTTCCCGCCCGGGCGGGATTCCAGCAGATTATTGGGACATGATACCAGCAGATCTGTCCGCAGGTATCGGCAAAGAGGCTGAACTCTTCCTCATCATCGAAAAGAGGACAACATAAAAAAGCCTTCAGGACACCGCACCACCGAGACCGATCTCGGGTTCCACCCGCCTCAGGGCCTGAATAACCCATTCGATAACTGTTTCAAGCGGCATGGGGATCATTTCCGCCCCCTTAACGATCAGGTCGCGGTCTACCCCCTTTGCGAAAGCCTTATCCTTCCATTTTTTCTTCACCGACTTTACCTCGAGGTCACGGACGGATCTGCTCGGACGAACAAGTGCAGCAGTTATGACGAGTCCCGTAAGTTCATCCACGGTAAAAAGGACTTTTTCCATGTCGCTCTCCGGCTTCACTTCCGAGCATATGCTCCATCCGTGCGCAAGCACCGCCCGTGACAAATCCTCAGGGTATCCTGCATCCGCGAGCCATTTCGCGCCCTCATGGGTGTGGCGTTCAGGGTTTTCCTGGGTTGTTTCCCAGTCTATATCATGGAGAAGCCCTGCCAGCTTCCATAGCTCCTCGTCACCGCCCATTTTCTCGGCGAAAAACCCCATCGTGGCTTCGACCGCAAGGGCATGCCTGATATGCCCCTCGTCTTTGTTATATTTTCTGAGCAGTTCAAGTGCGTTGTCCCGTGACAGTTCCATTATTTTTCCTCCTTGCACATTTATTGGAAAGTGGAATTGAACAGCCCCTCAAGGAGGCCGGCCACTTCAGAGAAAACGGTTTCAGAAAGTTTCTCGGTGCGGATGGACGCGTCAGCTCTCATCTGACGGGCGAGTTCGTCGGGATAGGGATGAACGAAAACAACCCTGCGGATACCCGCATTTATTATCGCTTTTGTACAGAAAGAACATGGTTCATGAGTACAATAAATCGCAGCGCCCGCAGTGCTTGTTCCCACCGAAGCCGCCTGTGCGATAGCGTTCATCTCGGCATGTGATCCTCTGCAGATCTCGTGACGTTCTCCTGACGGTATGCCGAGAATCGACCTGAGGCATCCGACCTCTCCGCAATGGGGCAGACCTTTCGGCGCACCGTTATACCCCGTGCTGATTATGTGGTTTTCCCTGACAATTACTGCTCCGACACGACGACGTATGCACGTGCTCCTTGAAGCGGCTACACCTGCAATCATCATGAAATACGTATCCCATTCCGGCCGCTGGTAATTCATCCTTCGCCTCCATTTTTTCCCTTGCTGTTGATTATAGCATCCAAAATAGTTCCCGCCCTGTTCCGGACAAAAAGGCATAATGCTCACGAAAAGAGAAAATGATATGATACGTTCATTATATTCATATCCCGGTCTGAAGGAGACACAATGTATTTCCTCAGAAAAGAGAACAGAAATGTGCTTTCCTGGTGCGCTTACGATGTCGGCAATTCCGCCTTCGCGACTACTGTCATGGCAGCAGTATACCCTGTTTATTTCAAGGAGGTGGCAGCGGTCGGTCTTGAAGCGAACCTGCCGACAGCCTATTGGGCCTACGCATCTGCAGTCTCGCTTTTTTTGAGCGCTTTTTTCGCACCGGTACTTGGAGCGGCAGCAGACATAAAGGGATCAAAAAAAAGGATGCTTGCCATTTTCACAGCACTTGGTGTCATTTCTTCCGGCGGTATGGCTCTTGTGGGAGAAGGCGACTGGATTTTCGCCCTCGTCCTCATGATGGGAGGCACTATCGGCTTTTCCGCATCCCTCATATTTTATGACTCCCTTCTGCCTTCCCTTGTTCCTCCGCAGAGGATCGATGCCGTTTCATCACAGGGATATGCCCTGGGATACCTTGGAGGAGGGCTTCTCCTCGCCGCAAACCTCCTTCTCATCAAGCTGCTTCCGGGAACACTCGGAGCAAGGCTCTCCTTTTTTTCGGTGGCACTCTGGTGGGCCGCCTTTTCCCTGCCTGTCCTCATGTTCGTGGAAGAACCGCCTTCCCCGGCTGAAGGACACAGCCTGAGCGGAAAAAAGGTTTTTCTGGCAGGACTCGAAAGACTGAAGAGTACTTTCAGAGAAATACGGCATTACAGGAACCTGTTTATATTTCTCCTCGCATTCTGGCTCTACAACGACGGAATCGGCACTATTATACGAATGGCCGCAATTTACGGGGCCACTATAGGAATTCCACTGTCTCATCTTGTAGGAGCTCTCCTGGTAACGCAGTTTGTCGGAATTCCTTTTTCTCTCGCCTTCGGAACCCTTGCATCCAGGATAGGCAGTAAACGGGCCATAATGACGGGACTTTCCATCTATCTCTGCATTACGTACGCCGCAGTTTTTATAGAAAAAAACTGGCATTTCTGGGCGCTTGCCATAGCTGTCGGCATAGTTCAGGGAGGCACTCAGGCTATCAGCCGCAGTTTTTTTGCCTCCATGATACCGCCTGGCAGGACAGCAGAGTTTTTCGGGTTCTACGACATATCAAGCAAATTTTCCGGCATAATCGGACCTGCAGTATTCGGATTGATCACACAGGCGGCCGGCTCAAGCAGGATCGCTATTGCGGTTCTCTCATATACCTTTATAGGCGGAATGCTTATTTTGAGAAAAGTACGGGGGTAATGTTTTTTGAAAACCAGGTCATTCCGTTGTCTTCTTATTGCGGCTGCCTTTTTTTCATGTGCGGCATTCGTATCGTTCAGGGCGGATGCTGCACCGGAAACAGGTTCAAAATACAAAAACCACAGGTACATCGCCATAACATTTGACGACGGACCTCATGAAAACATGACTCCCATGCTGCTGGAGAAACTCGAGGAGCTGCAGGTTCGGGCAAGTTTTTTTCTTGTCGGCGCAATGGCTGAAAAAAACCCGTCTCTCGTTCGCGCCATTTATGAACAGGGACATACCGTCGCCAATCATTCATATTTCCACAGGAACTGCAAGGTGATGGATCAGGATGAACTTTCAGAGGACCTGGTCCGCTGTTCTGCGGTCCTTGAAAACCTCATCAATGCTCCTGTCCGTTTTTTCAGGCCTCCGGGAGGTAATTACAATTCAGAGACGCTTCAGACAGTCAAAAAATCCGGATTGAAAACCGTGCTCTGGGACATCAACAGCAGGGATTACACCGGGGCCTCCGCGGAATTCATTACGAGACGGGTGATGCGCCATGCATCTCCGGGGTCAATAATTCTTTTCCATTCGGGTGTGAAAAGGACCGTCGATGTCCTGCCGGAACTGATCGCAAAGCTCAGGAAGAACGGCTTCGAGTTCGTCACACTGGACGAAATGTTTCCCCGGCCCTCTTTGTCAAACACCCGGTTCCCTCCGGGCATACCGGTGGCACAGAAAGGAAGATGATTCATGCCGGATTTTCTCGTAATTTCAACAGGCGGCACTATCGCGTCCAGGTCCGGAGCTGAAGGACTTGCTCCTTCTCTGCCCGGCGAAGAACTGTTAACGTTTGTTCCCGGCATCGGTCAGTTCGGCAACATAACTATCCTCGATCTCTTCTCCAAGGACAGTTCCAACATGTCTCCGGATGACTGGAAAATGATGGCTGCGTGCCTTCGTGCCGAGGAAGAGAACTATGACGGCTTTCTCATCCTCCACGGTACCGATACCATGGCCTATTCAGCTTCCGCTCTTTCATTCTTTCTTCCTGGATTTTCAAAGCCGGCGGTAATAACAGGCTCAATGCTTCCCATAGGCGAAGAGGGGTCCGATGCAGAACAGAACCTGATAGACGGGTTCGTTTTTCTCCGCTCTCTTTCATCGACGGGACGAAGTGGAATCACCGTCGCGTTCCACGGACATCTTATCCATGGCCCGAGATCTCAGAAAATACTCAGCAATGATTCCACGGCCTTCTCCAGTATCAATTACCCGGAACTCGGCCGGATAATTGACGGAGAGCCGGTGCTCGGTCCACGGCCGTTTTTCCGGGACACATATCCGGTCGACGTTTCCTCCCTCACACTGGAAACCTCAATTTTTCTTGTTACCCTTTTCCCCGGTTTCCGTTCAAGGTACCTCGACCATATTGTGGAAGCCTCACCAAAAGCTATTGTGCTTGAAGCTCTGGGCATGGGCGGGGTTCCCTACCTCGGAGAGAGTCTCCTTCCACCCATAGGAAAGTGTATGGAAAAAAACATACCTGTTGTAATAACGACCCAATGTGTTTTCGGAGGCGTGGATCTGAGTATTTACGAGGTGGGCAGAAAAACGCTTGAACTGGGAGCGATTTCAGGAAAAGATATGACGCGGGAAGCAATCATCAGCAAACTGATGATACTTCTTCCCGTCGTTTCGCGTTCAGGGCTGGAGGCAATTCTTCATTGCAATTTCTGCGATGAGATCTCCTGAGAAATGATTCTCCGTTACGGGTAAAGAACCTCAAAAAGTTTCCGTGAGAATTCAGTATCAATACCAACAAGCTTTTTGTAACACTCGAAAGCCTGTTCTCTTTCTCCCAATTCCACAGAGCAAATTCCAAGATCGAAGAGCATGCCCGGATCGTTCTCCTTTATGTAAAGTCCCTGTTTCAGAAGACCGGCAGCCTCTTCGTATCTTCCGGCTGTTCTGTACGCCTTTCCGAGTGCGCCATACCCCGCGTGACTCCCGGGGAAAATCCGGACGATCGCGCTTGCGGCACCAAAAGATTCTTCCCATCTTTTAAGCATGGCAAGGCTTTCACTGTTTCCCGCGAGCGCCTCTTCGGAAGTCGGATGGGTACAAAGATAGGATTTATAAAACTCAACTGCAGACTCATGGTTTCCCAGGAACCGGGATGAATGTGCAAGTTCCAGAATTCCGGGGGGAAATCCGGGGAAAATTTCGAGGGAGGAACGGGCAACAGAGGCAGCCTTGCCGTATTCCCCATTTTTGTTGTAGGCACGGGCAAGAGATGCCTGTGCACCGGGATCATCAGGGCGGGCAAGGGCAGACCGCAGGGCTGTTTCCAGTTCAGTTTCGGAAAATGCCGGCAGCACACAGCCAAGTCCGGCAAGGACTGCAAACATGAAAAACAGGTACCTCCTTCTACTGCCGTTGTTCTTTCGCGTACTCAACATGTTCATCACCTTCCAGGCATAGATCCACAAAGACCTTCTCATCAAGTTCACGTCGAATCCCGAACCGGGTAAGAACAAAGTCATATTTTACGGGGTCTTCTGGCAGGACATTTCTGAAATGTTCTGTCGCCTCCAGGGCGGATTTCAGATCGGCGGTCTTTCGGTTTGTAAGCCCAAGGGAAGAACATATGCGGAACATGTGAACATCCATAGGTATTATAAGGTCCCTCGGGCGGATCACGGTCCAGCCGCCGGGGTCAACGTCGTCGGAGCGGGTCATCCATTTAACATACAGAAAAAACCGCTTGCATGCGCTTCCGTCCCGGGGTGATGGGACAAGGAAATTTTTGCCCAGCCCGGATCGGTCCCGAAGTTTTTCTGCAAGGCACGTCAACCCGTTCAACACGTCAGAAGCGCTTTCAAGGCAGTCTGAAAGACATTTTTCAATGGATCCGTATTCACGCAGAATACTACCGATACCAGCAAGGTATGCAGCAATTTCACGACCGGAAGTAAAGCGGTGACGGAAACCTGAAAATTCTTTTTCAAGCTGTTTTACGCCGGTATTTTTTAAAAATTCAGAGGGAGACGGGCCTAGAACGGAAAAAATGCGGCCAGCACTCTTGAGGATTTGTGCAACTCTGCCATATGCAATGGAAGATACAGCAATGCCGGCTGCTTCCCTGTCTCTTGTACCTGAATACAGATAAAGCATCTCAAGCGGGTCGGGAGAAATAAACTCCCGACGATTATACATGGCATAAGCCTCTTCAAATCTAGGCATGAAACGCCTGAGCAGCTCTTCCTCTTCCGGCCCCTTGACTCCGGTCTTGATTGCCTTTTTGCCTGCGGGCGATTGAATCACTTGACCTGGTTGAAGACAGATGTGGGAGCGTTCGCAGGAGATTTTCCTTTCTTTACCCGATGATAATTCGCATATGTCAGCGGGTCCCCCTCTTTCAGAAGTTGTGCATTTTGGACCTGTCCGATAAAAAGCTTGTGAGTGAAAATTTCCTGTACCGAAAGCACTTTCAACTCTATCCCGGCAAGGGTATACTCCGTCACAAGGGGCAGCCCCTCAGATCCTATCTCGTACTGGCATTCACCGAACTTATCGAATTCACGCCCACATCGGAAACCGAAAAGTCCAATAAATTTCAACGGTACGGCATCCTCGAGGACCGAGATGGAAAACCGTCCGCTCTTTTCAACAAGTTCCGTTGTGAAATTATCCTTGTGAAGGCAGGCCGCCATGCAAATAGGGTCGGCCGTAAGCTGCATCAGTGCGTTGATGATCTGTCCGTTGAATTTGCCTTCATACCCCGTACTGAGAATATATACCCCGTAATTCAGCGTAAAGAGCGCCCTGGGATCGATAGACCCTTCCATTGAGTTTACCTCCCTTGCCTGTTGAAATTGGGCAGGAGCACCCGGCTCCTGCCCAATTATACATCCTTTTACTCAAGGAACCTCAGGTGTCAGTCGTCTTCCCTCTTCCCGAGCTCCTTGTCGAGCATGTATATACCGTGCCTGCCTTCACCGATCATCTCGATCTTCTTGATTATCTCGTCGGCATTGGCTTCCTCTTCAACCTGTTCGCTCACGAACCACTGGAGGAAAACCTGGCTTGCGTAGTCTTTTTCAGCAATCGCAAGATCCATGAGGTCATTAATCCGCCTCGTCACATACCGTTCGTGCTCATAACCGCCCTTAAATACTTCAAGCACGGATTTCCATGCTTCCTGGGGGCACTCTATGGCCTTGTACACCACTCTTCCTCCGCGCTCGACGATGTAGGAAGCAAACTTCATGGCGTGCTCGACTTCTTCCTTCGCCTGTACTTTCATCCAGTGGGCCATTCCGTTCATGTCGATGGAGTTCAGGTAGGCACTCATGGAAAGGTACAGGTAAGCTGAAAAAAGTTCGGCGTTTATCTGGTCATTAAATGCATCTTCGATTTTTTTGCTGATCATTTTTACAGCTCCGCCTTCCATAATCCGTGTATATTGCAGTACTCCCTGCTCTTCTTCGGCTTAAACGCTTCAAATATCGCTTCCGCCGGATCACCGGGCTTCAGGAATTTCCGGCAGACTCTCTCTCCGTCCATTATTTCGATGAACTCAATGTAATGTTCATTTGTCATGGGGTGAGGTACGCTGCCAACCTTCACGCTGTTGCCCTGGACCACGGGGACGTGCTTTTCAGTTGCGGAATCAGCCGATTTTTCCTCGAGGAGTTTCATGGGCTGGCCGCAGCATACCATGTCTCCGCCTCCGACATGGAGCAGCTCCACTATATTGCCGCATAGTTCACATTTAAAAACATCCAGTTTCTGCATTGCTGTTATGCCTCCTTTTCTGCATCGGGTTCTTATTTAAAAAACGAGTTCATTATAGCATCTATTTGTTCTTTTCCCAACAACATTTCGTCTCTGAAATATAGAAGCGGGCACCTTTCGGGTGCCCGCTTCTATTTTTTTAAAAAAGGATTTCCGGCAGCGACCTGCTCTCCCACGGATAGCCTCCGCAGTACCATCGGCGCTGGAGGGCTTAACTGCCGGGTTCGGCATGGAACCGGGTGTGACCCCTCCGCTGCGGCCACCGGAAATCC
>Ga0228536_1000763_pt1 | contig 47058 bp, 42 predicted proteins | sample SJ1Smetagenome_FD_168611 | JGI IMG/M metagenome (GOLD analysis project Ga0228536, IMG submission 168611) | Enriched culture of PCE-dechlorinating microbial communities from Ithaca, New York, USA - SJ1.S | ecosystem: Engineered > Modeled > Simulated communities (microbial... > Unclassified...
GTGGGCTGAGGTCGATCTTCTCCACAGCTTCGTCAACGATCCGCACCAGATGGTTGGCCGGGATCATCTCTTCGTAGCTGGGCGGCAGCAGCGCTACCTGGTTCATTACATAGGGCTTAAACACGGGCTGGGCTTGTTTTCTTCTCATTCCTTTATTGAATCATTGCTTTTTAAAAATGTAAAGGGGCTGTCCTCTACTTTTTGGACAGCCCCTAATAGTTCCGCTTAATTATACAATTTTGGAGGAAATATGCCAGGTCTATTTGATAAAACAAAAATCGGCAACATGAAGTTAAAAAATCGCATCGTCATGGCTCCAATGGGCACCACCGGTGAAGCGGATGGCGCTTACAACATGAATGCAATTAATTATTTTGAAGAACGTGCCAAAGGTGGCACCGGTCTGATCATCACCGGTGCAAATGTGGTTTCCACCAAGTACGAACCCCGCCCATGCACCGAACTGAGCAACTTTCATCATGTGGAACGTTTGAACATGCTGATTGACCGCTGTCATCACTATGGGGCAAAAGTATGTGTGCAAATCTCACCGGGGTTAGGCCGGCAGCAATTTACAGATCCCTTCACCCCTCCATTTTCTGCAGGTGCATGTCCCGCTTTTTGGTTTCCCAGCCTGACTTGCAAGCCCTTTACCAAAGAATATATTGCTTATCTGGTAAGCAAAGTTGGTTATTCAGCCAGCCTGGCAAAACTTGCCGGCGCAGATTCAGTGGAATTGCACGCCTATGGTGGTTATCTGCTGGACCAGTTCCATTCCAAACAATGGAATGATCGCACCGATGAATATGGCGGTTCGTTGGAAAACCGGATGCGATTTACACTCGAGTGTATTGACGCAATCCGTCAACAAGTTGGACCCGATTTTCCAATTTCCGTAAAGTTCACCCCCTACCACGGCGTTAAGGGTGGACGGGAACTTGATGAAGGCCTTGAAATGGCCAGGATACTGGACAAGGCGAATATTGACCTTCTTCATGTTGATGTGGGTTGTTATGAAGCCTGGTACAAAGCCATCACAACAGTATATGCGCCTGAAGGACACCAAATGCCTATCGTTGAGGCAGTGAAACAGGTCGTCAAGCACCCGGTGATCGGGCAGGGCAAACTGTGCGATCCGGCGAAAGCCGAAAGCGCCATTGCTCAGCAAAAACTTGATTATATTGCCCTGGCTCACCAACTCCTGGCTGATCCATACTGGCCGAACAAGGTAAAAGCAGAGGCTGTTGACGATATCGTTCCCTGCATTGGTTGCAACGAATGTTTATTGGCAGGCTTCTCTGGCAAGCATTATTACTGTGCTGTCAATCCGCTTTGCTACGCAGAAAAAGAATATGCATTACCCGAAAATCATTCAAAGAAAAAATCCGTACTGGTAATCGGTGGTGGACCTGGCGGAATGTCCGCAGCCATTACAGCAGCGCGAAGGGGTTTCAGCGTGGAACTGTGGGAAAAATCCGATAAACTTGGCGGTAACCTGTGGGGCGCCGGTTTACCCACCTTTAAACACGATGTGCTTCGGTTGATCACATACATGGAAAAGCAGATTAAAAAGTTGGGCATCACTGTGCACCTCAATAAAGAAGCAAAGGTGGAACAAATTCCATCCGATGGTTTCGATAAAGTTATTCTTGCTACTGGTTCGCGTGCAGCCATTCCGCCCATTCAAGGCATCGAATTTGCCTCTCCCTCAGATGATTATCTTAGAGGGCTCAAAAAACCTGGTAAGAAAGTGGTTGTAATTGGAGGCGGTTTGGTTGGCTGTGAAACAGCCGCTTACATGAAAGAAACCGCTGATGAGGTCACTATTGTGGAGATGCTTAAAGATATTTTGGCAATTGCTGACCACTGCTTGAACAATGACCAGGCTCTCCGGGATATGCTTTCAGAGCGAAAAGTGAATGTAGTTGCTGACGCAAAAGTACTCCGCATTACACCAGATCACGTCACCTACCTCAAAGATGGCAAGGAGACAGACATCCAGGCTGATACCGTTATCATCGCAGCAGGTTACCATGCCAACAATTCTCTTGAAGAAGAATTGGAAAAGAAGGTGTCGGATCTTACAGTCATAGGTGACGCTCAATCACCTCGCAAGATTATCAACGCTGTGCACGAAGGTTATCATACCATTCGCGTTATGTAGTTAATAACATCAATATTTGTTGAATAATTAACATTAGTCTTAAAAAACCAAAAAAGCTTTGTGATCACTATCACAAGGCTTTTTTGATATATTAATAATTCAACTTGGAAGGTGGAGATGGCGGGAATCGAACCCGCGTCCGAAAGAATCGACCCTCGAATATCTACGAGTGTAGTCAATCTTTGCTGTCATCAATGCCTGGAAAACTGACAAACCTGGCATTGACCAGCCGCTTGGACCCGAAAGCCCTCTTTCGTACAATCCGCGGCAGAGTTGCACGGCATTCCGACATTTTTACACCCGCTCCACCTCCGGTCGGAATTCGGGGTGGGCAGATGTAGCCTTACGAGAAGGCTATGTGCTTTCCTTTGCTGTTAGGCAGCGAGAGGAAGAGCAGCGTAGGAAGTGCGATTGGCACTTGATTTTTGTGCTGATTTATCGAGGTCGGCACCTCTCGACTCGCAATCCGGGGCCAGCCTCCCCCGTCGAAGCCAGTCATCCCCAGTTTTTGTATTATACCGTGTTTTTCATTTTGCCATTCCTTAAGTTCCCTTTTGAGTAGGATGGAGTAAAATTGATCTTTAAGCATGGTGTCTTGGCTATCTCTTCCCTGATCGGAGCAATATATGCTGGAAATATTCAAAACCACCTCGCAAGGGTTGGAAAGACAAGATGAAATCTCTGCCGGTTGTTGGATAAATGTAATCAACCCGAGCAAAGAAGAAATTACCCGAATTGAAAACCTGGATGTTCCCCTGGATTTTATAACGTATTCTCTGGATATTGACGAACGCCCAAGAACAGAACGCGAGGATAACGGGACGCTTCTTATCCTTTTGCGAATCCCCTATTTTGCGGGAAAAGATGTTGATGTGCCTTATACAACTGTGCCGTTGGGAATTATCTTGACAAATGATTGCATCATCACCATTGGGAAAGTCAAAAATGAAGTGATTAACAAACTCACTTCAACAAAAGCAATTCGAGATTTGTCTACACGCAAACGAAATCGTTTCGTCCTGCGTATCCTGTTATTAACTGCCACAACCTATCTTGCTTACTTGCATGATATCAATAAAACCGTGGATATTCTGGAAGACCAGCTTACACTGTCCATGAAAAACATTCATGTTCTTGAACTTCTAAAATACCAGAAAAGTCTGGTCTATTTCACCACTGCACTGAAATCCAATGAATTGATGCTGGAAAGATTGCAGCGCACGCAGATATTCCAGATGTTTGAAGAAGATAAAGATCTGCTGGATGATGTAATTATCGAAAACCAGCAAGCTATGGAAATGACCAGTATTTACAGTAACATTTTAAGTTCCATGATGGATGCATTCGCATCCATCATTTCCAATAACTTGAATGTGGTTATGAAATTTCTTGCCTCAATTACCATTGTGCTTAGCATACCAGCCATCTTGACGGGCTATTTTGGCATGAATGTCGCATTGCCTTTTCAAAGCAATCCTTATGCGTATATGATTATTATTGGAATCGGACTGGCGATCTCTGCGCTGGTGGTATATATTTTCATTAGAAGAGATTGGTTTTAGTCATTTTTCATCATGTTAGCAACTTTATCCAAACGAGGAGATTATTATGAAAAAAGATTTTATCGCCGTATCAGATTATTCATCGCAAGACATTGAAAAAATCATCGATATCAGCCTTTCTTTGAAAGCTGAAAGAACGAAGGGCCCCAATAAACCTATCTTAAAAGACAAGGTTCTGGGAATGATTTTCCAAAAACCCAGCCTTCGTACCCGTGTCAGTTTTGACATGGCCATGCGCCATCTGGGAGGCGATGCGCTTTATCTTTCTCCCGCCGAAATCGGTCTGGGCCAACGGGAAACAATCGCAGATGTTGCCCGCGTTCTTTCAGGCTATGTGGATGCAATAATGGCGCGTGTGTTTGCGCACCAACACGTAGTGGAACTGGCAAAATGGTCTTCCATTCCAGTGGTAAATGGGTTAAGTGATTACAACCACCCCTGCCAGGCAATGGGTGATGCGTTGACCATTGTTGAGAAGTTTGGCAGCATGCGCGGGCGCACGATTTCCTTCATCGGTGATGGTAATAATGTGGCAGCCTCAATGATGCATGTTTGTGCTCAGTTGGGTGCTCACTTTGTCATTGCCAGCCCCGAAGGTTACGACCTTCCCGAAAATGCCGTACAAATTGCCGAAAAAATTGGCAAGTCAACCGGAAGCCAGTTCAGATTCCTGCGTGAACCCGACCAGGCAGTTGCCGGCGCCGATGTGATCTATACTGATACCTGGACCAGCATGGGTCAAGAGGCTGAAACTGAAAAGCGCTTACAGGTTTTTAGAAAATACCAGGTTAATGAAAGACTGGTTTCGCTCGCCAAACCCGATGCCATTGTGATGCATTGTCTTCCTGCTCATCGCGGACAGGAAATCACTGATGAGGTCGCCGATGGCCCTCACTCTGCATTGTTCCCGCAAGCCCACAACCGCATGCACGCGCAAAAAGGTATCCTGGTTTTCGTAATGGCTGATTAATGTTCAATTTTTCAAGTCAAGGGCAAATTCAAAAATGGGAATGACTATGAATCGAAAAACGAAAATTGTAGCCACAATTGGACCCAGCTCTGAGCAGGATTCTGTTTTGCGAAACCTGATTGAAGCTGGGGTTGATGTTGCGCGTTTAAATTTCTCTCATGGTTCCCACGAAGAACATGCTTTGCGCATTGAAAAAATTCGAAGACTATCAGACCAATTAAAAAAACCCATAACCATTCTTCTTGACTTGCAAGGCCCCAAATTAAGGGTGGGCAGCCTGCCTCCCGAAGGTATCTGGCTTGAATCGGGGCAGCAACTTATTCTGTGTGCGCCCGATAAAATGGAATGCATGCTCAAACTGGAACCCGGAAAAATGATCATTCCATTGGAAGTTCCAAACCTGGTTTCCATCATTCAAAAAGGTAAACGAATTTTACTCAATGATGGATACCTGGAATTGGAAGTGACAGATATAAAGGCTGAGCAAATCGAAGCGAAAGTGATTCTGGGAGGTTTGCTGACTTCTCACAAAGGTGTAAACCTTCCTGGAATCCCCATTCAAATCCCCAGTCTTACTCCTAAAGACCAGGCAGACCTCGATTTCGGCCTGCAATCGGGCGTTGATGCCATTGCCCTGTCATTTGTTCGCACTCCGCAAGACATCTTGCAGGTGCGTGATTACATACAAAATTTTCATCCGCAAAAAAACTCTACGCTGATCATCTCTAAGCTGGAACGTCCTGAAGCAATAAACAACCTGGATGCGATCATGAAAGTTACTGACGGCGTGATGGTTGCCCGCGGAGACCTGGCCGTCGAAACATCGCCAGCCTATGTACCCATCATGCAAAAGCGGATTATTGAGACTGCAAATTATTATGCGCGTGTTGTAATCACCGCCACCCAGATGCTCGATTCCATGATCCAATATCCACGCCCAACTCGCGCTGAAGCATCCGATGTGGCCAATGCCATCCTCGATGGTACAGACGCCGTAATGCTTTCAGCCGAAACCGCAGCCGGCAAATATCCCCTTGAAAGCGTGCGCATGATGGTGGACATCATTTGTGAAGCTGAGGCTAACTTTGAAAAATGGGGGCACTGCCAGACTTCACCGCCAGAACCCACCCAAGATGACGCCGTTTCCATAACCCGCGCAGCTCGCGAACTGGCAAAAGATCGAAATGTTGCTTGCATTGCAGTCTTTACGCGCAGCGGCAAAACTGCCCGGTTGATGTCTAAAACCAGGCCTGATGTGCCCATCATTGCGTTCACGCCTGAAATCACAACTTATCAACAACTGAATATCTTATGGGGAATCACACCATTCCTCGTGCCGTATGCTTCGAATGTGGAAAGCATGGTTTCACACGTTGAAGCAATCATGGTATCAAACAAACTGCTAAAACCAGGTCAACAATTTGTGCTGATCTCCGGTTTCCCGGTGGGAGCAATGCGCCCACCCAACCTTGCCATGCTTCACACAGTTGGCGACCCAGTCTAACGTCCGACATGGATAATATTTATGCAAATCAGAAAAATAAATCTTGAAAATCAATTGGATAGAAAGCTGTTTTCTCAATTTCCATTTGATCTTTATAAAGAATCCCCATACTGGGTGCCGCCATTCTCATCTGAAATGAAGTTGGTTTTTAACCGCAGCAAGCACCCCTTCTACAAACATTCGCAGGCCGATTTTTTCGTGGCAGAAAGTGAAGGACAGGTTTTAGGCACAATTGCTGCGCTGCAAAATAGAAATTATTGCACTCATCATAATATTCAGGTTGGTTTCTACTATTACTTTGAATGTGTTGATGATTTACAGGTTTCAATGGGGCTTTTTGACGCAGCAGCAGATTGGGCCAAAAAACAGCAGTTGACATCGATACGCGGCCCTCGGGGTTTCTTGCGTTCTGACAGCGTGGGCTGTTTAATCGAAGGCTTTGATTATCGACCAGCTATTGGAATCGGATACAACCTGCCCTATTACCAGAAATTGGTCGAGGCTTACGGCTTCCAAAAAATTACCGACCACCTTTCGGGTTATATGAACCAATCACAGCGTTTTCCCAACAAGGTTTATGAAATTGCCGAAAAAGTGAAACAGCGCGGAAATTTTTGGGTGAAGTCATTTTCTTCAAAAGCTGAGATGAAGAATTTCATTCCGGTTGTTGACAAAGTGCACCACGAAGCCTTCAAAAAAAATCCCGGATACTATCCCTCAACCAGGGAAGAGTTTGAACTTTTGGCACGCAATTTGATTGTGCTTTTTGATCCACACCTGGTAAAAGCCATCATGAAAGCAGATGATGTCGCCGGCTTCATCATCTGCTTTCCAGATTTCTCAAAGGCCGTGCGTGAAATCAAGGGCCAATTATATCCATTCGGCTGGATTAAAGTGCTGCAAGAAATGAAAAAGACACGCGTCGCTACCGTCAATGGCGTCGGTCTACTCCCTCAATACCAGGGAATGGGTGCAAACGCCCTTTTGTACACTGAATTGGAAAAAACCATTCGACAGTATGGATTTGAAGTCGCCGAGATCGTGCAGGTAGATGAGGCCAACTTCAAAAGCAAATCAGATATGGAAACCATGGGGGTCAACTGGGTGAAATGTCATCGTTCCTATGGATTGGACATTTCATAAACAGGAAATTTGGGTCATGAATCAGAGAACCAGGCTGTTTGTCGCAAGATGCTGCATAGGCCTGGTTCTTTTTATTAACTTGAATTGCGCTGTTCAATTTCTATCGAAACCTGAATTCTTTAGAAGTGGGTTCGAATTGACTGGTGTTCCCGGAAGCGCAATGGTTCAAGGCATGGGATTGTTGTTTCTCATGTGGAATGTCCCTTATGTATTCGCGCTACTACATCCAATAAAAAACCGAATCTCGATGGTCGAAACGCTCATCATGCAATGGATAGGCGTGTCCGGTGAATCAATTCTAATGAGCCAGCTCCCGGGCTCACATCTCAATTTAAAGGCATCAGTCCATCGCTTTGTTCTGTTTGATGGAGCCGGTTTCATCATGCTCCTCTTTGCATTTCTAATTACACGCCGTATCACTTCAAACAATCCATCAAAGCCTGTAAACCCAAAAGATAACTGTTAAATCCAAATCCACAAATTTGACCCACACAAACCGGAGCAATCATGGACACATGACGAAAGGGGTCTCGGGCGTGAATATTGGATAAATGCACCTCAACCGTGGGCAATTGCACCCCGCTGATTGCGTCACGAATGGCAATACTGGTATGGGTGTATGCGCCTGCGTTAATCAGAATGCCGTCCGCCCAATTCTTTGCGTCTTGAATTCTATCAATGAGCACACCTTCGTGATTGGATTGTTCGATTTGCACTTGATAGTTTTGCCCCCTGGCTTTCTTACTTATTAATTGGTTAATTTCAGCCAGTGTGATCTTCCCATACACATCAGGCTCGCGAATCCCCAGCAAGTTGAGGTTAGGGCCGTGTAAAACGAGAATTTTTCGACTTTTTTGATTGGTTTCTGGCTTTATGGTCATTTTTTCGCTCCCACTTGAACTAATGCTTCTTCTACAAGTTCCTCATCCACGTGATCGTCCAAAACAACCTGTCCGATGCGCACTGGTAATACCCACTTAATTCTCTTTCCGGCTTTTTTCTTGTCGTGAGTCATTGTTTTTAGAATTTTTTCAACTTCAATACCTTCAGGAATTGTGGTTGGAATATCCCAAATATTTAATAATTCTTCGAACTTTTTAATTTCTTCAGTTGCAATCAGGTTCTTTCTTCGGGCAATCTCACACGCAACCATCATCCCAATACCAACACCCTGGCCATGTTTCAAACAGTAATTGCTGATCGTTTCCAGGGCATGCCCGGTGGTGTGTCCCAGGTTTAACACAGCCCTGATGTTATTCTCAAACGGATCTTTTTCAACAATCGCTGTTTTAACCAGCAAAGAAAGTCTAATCAACTCTGCGCCAATTGGTTTTTCCCATAACACTGAATAATCACCGTTGAGTTGTATCAACAATTTGAATAGAGATTCGTCAGCAACTATTCCGTGTTTAATCACCTCAGCCATACCCGAACGCAATTCATCTATCGGCAAAGTTCGCAGAACACCCGGATCAACAAAGACAGCCGCGGGTTGTTTAAAACTTCCCACAAGGTTTTTCCCTTCCACAAGGTCAATACCGGTTTTTCCTCCTACACTGGCATCCACCATGGACAGCAATGTGGTAGGAACTTGGACAAACCGAATACCGCGCATATAGGTGGCAGCCGCGAAACCGGTCATATCACCGATTACACCGCCCCCCAGTGCCAATAACGTGTCACTGCGGTCAAAATCGGCTTGCACCAATGCGTGGTAAATTATTTCCATGTTTGCCAGGTTTTTAAATTGTTCACCATCAGGAAGAACAACCGTGCAAACAACATAGCCATAATCCTGAAGAGAGTTTTTTAACTTATCCAGGTAAAGCGGTGCAATGGTTTTATTGGTGACAATTCCGATCCGGCTGCCAATTTTTGCACCTGTTGTATGCATGAAACTCGCGACAACATCACTCATTCCTGGGCCAATCCAAATGGGATACTGCCCGATGGTGTGATGAACTACAATTTTCTGTGCATTCCAAATTGTATGGATTTTGTCTACAATCTCGTCGGCAGAAATGGAATCGGTATTGATTTGCCAGGGTATCGCGTCGTATGCAGGGCGCCGTTGAATCAACAATTCTTCAACCTTATCAACAGGTCTTTTGACAGCTAATAATGGACGTTCTCTTTTCTCATCACCATTGACACGCCTGACAATTTCTTCACTGGATGCGGTCAGACAAATGGTGCACAGATCAGCCTCCAACGCCAGTGTCCGATTTACAGAATTTACCAGCGTCGCCCCGCCAGTAGCAATCACCAAGCCATCATTGTCTAACAATTCTCGAAACAGTTCACTTTCAATATTGCGGAACGCCTCTTCTCCATCTTCACGAAAAATCTGGCTAATGGTCCTTTGAGTCCTTTGTTCAATTTCATCATCCATATCGACAAAGCGGAATTTTATTTTTTCAGCCGCCAGTTTTCCAATGGTGGTTTTACCGGTACCCATAAATCCTGTCAGGATGAGATTCCTCATCGTTTCATCTCCGCAAGCGAATCGCCGCCAAATTTTTCAATCACCTCTTGAGCCAGGGCAAACGCAATCATTGCCTCACCCACCAGGCTGGCAGCTGGGACTGCGCACACATCAGAGCGCTGGTAAATTGGCGTGCTGGCCATTCGTGAGAAATAATCCACCGATTCATGGGCTGCTTTGGTGGTGGCGATTGGTTTCATAGCCGCCCGAATAACAATAGGTTCGCCATTGCTAATCCCCCCTTCAATACCGCCTGCATGATTGGTCTTGCGTATAATTGAGCCATCTTCAGAGGGATAAAGGTCGTCATGCGCCTGGCGACCCCATTTGCGGGCGGTTTCGAATCCATCGCCAAACTCTACTCCTTTGATCGCTGGAATTGACATGATGGCTGTCGCCAGTTTGGCGCTTAACCGCCGATCCCATTGCACGTGGCTGCCAAGCCCAATTGGTACCCCCAGGGCTACAATGGCGAACACTCCACCCAGCGTTTCACCTTCTTCACCTGCTTTATCAATCGCTTTGATCATATCTGTGACCGCTGAAGCATCTGGGCAGCGCAGTTCATTGGCTTCTGCGTTTCTAAAAAGTGCAGCATAATCCTCTGCTAGAGCACTTGCCCGAACACCGCCAATTTCTTCCACATAGCCGCCAATTTGAATATTGAAATTTCTAAGCAGCTGCCGGGCCACCGCACCAGCCGCCACCCGCGCCGCGGTTTCTCTGGCGCTGGCGCGCTCCAAAATCAAACGGGCATCGTCCAATTGATATTTCACCATGCCCGGCAGATCAGCATGACCTGGGCGTGGAATGGTTAATCGCTCCAGCGAATCATTTTCCCATTTTTCCTGCCAGTTTGCCCAATCTCGATTTTCAATTTGCAAAGCAATCGGCGCGCCTGTCGATTTACCTCTTAGTACACCGCCAATAATCCTGGCACGGTCTTTTTCAATGGACATTCGCCCACCGCGACCATAACCTTTTTGCCTTCTCGCCAATTCCAGGTTAATTTGTTCTGCGTCAATTTCTACACCCGAAGGATACCCGTCCAGGATCACAGTCAGGCATGGACCATGCGATTCACCAGCAGTTAACATTCGCAACATGTTCTAGTTCTCCAGTGCTTTTTCACAGGCTTTGCGCATCACAGCCACAGGTGCAATTTGATCTGTCCACAATTCAAATGCAATTGCGGCTTGCTGCACAAGCATTTCCAGTCCATTCACAGCCGGCGCACCGCTTTTTTCAGCCTGTTGGATCAGTTGGGTTTTGGTCGGATTGTAAACCAGGTCATATACCAGTATGTTTTTTGGAAAAAAATATTCATCTGGCCAAATTGATTCATGGATGTTTGGAGTTGTTCCCAGAGGTGTGGTATTGACGAAAAGATCAACTGTTTCACAAGAATTAATTAAATTTTCATCAGTCAATTCGTAATTTGAAATTGTCATTTCAGGAAATAAATTTAGCATTCTTTCGACCAGTCGCGTAATTCTTGTCTGCGAGCGGTTTAGGATCTTAACTTCAGTTGTACCCATTTTTCCCAATGCATAAACCACCGCGCTGGCTGCTCCGCCCGCTCCTACCACCAACGCCCGAGAGGGCGCCAGGTCTTGAAATCCACATCCCTGCAATGATTTTCGAAATCCCGCCCAATCTGTGTTGGTGCCCCACAACATGCGTCTATTTGATTCTTCATCATGTTTAACTACAATGGTGTTCACCGCACCCAGGTCTTTTGCATCATCACTGACACAATCCAGGAATTGCATGCAAGTTTCTTTGTGTGGAATAGTCACATTGCCGCCCTTGAATCCAAGTGCGCCCAACCCCCGCACACCTTCTTCCAGGTGAGATGATAGAACGGGTAAAGCCACATAACGCCAGTTCATTTTCAAAAAATTGAACGCGGCATTATGCAGCACTGGTGACAAACTATGTCCCAGTGGATATCCCATTATGCCGACTAGATTTGTTTTTTCATCAACCATATTGAACCCCCAGATTTTCCATCAGTTCATGAAATCCCGGAAAAGAATCTCCGACACAATTTCCATCCTGGATAATTGTATCCGCTGATGAAATCAATCCAGCTACGGTCAAAGCCATTGCCACACGATGATCACCATGACTGTTCACCTGGCCGCCGTTCAACGGCGTTGGGCCTTCAATTACAAATCCATCATCTGTTTCTTCAATATGTGCACCCATTTTTTTCAGTTCTTCAACCATGACGGCAATACGGTCTGTCTCCTTAACGCGCAAATCTCTGGCGTCCCGCACAATGGTAGTACCCGATGCCTGTGTGGCCGCCACGGCAAAAACGGGGAACTCGTCAATCATGCGCACAACCAAATCCTTATCAATTGTGGCGCTTTTCAAACTCGAGTTTTTAATGACGATTGTTCCAATCTCTTCACCGTTTTCAATGCGAAGGTCTTGTATGGAAATATCGGCGCCCATTCTCAACAAAACATCCAACAACCCTGTACGCGTGTGATTCAATCCAACATTTATGATTTCAATAATCGCATTTTCAACGATGGCGCCGGCCACCAAAGGGAAGGCCGCAGAAGAAAAATCTCCCGGTACATGAATTGGAATGGCATTCAGTTTATAAGCAGCATGAATGGAAACCGTATTCCCTTTGATCTCCAATGGCGCTCCCATGGCTTTCAACATGCGCTCAGTGTGGTCGCGAGCCGGACCGGGTTGATGAACAGTAGTAACACCCTCAGCATACAACCCTGCCAGGATTAGGGCACTTTTCACTTGCGCCGAAGCCACTTTCAATTCCAGGTCTGCGCCGGTTAAACGTTGCCCTCTAATTTTCACAGGCGGCTTCCCATCGGTAGTTACAATCGCTGCTCCCATTTTCATCAAGGGCTCAGCCACCCGATTCATTGGCCGCCGTCTCAATTGTTCTTCGCCGTTAAGTATGCTGTCAAATGACTGCCCAGACATCAAGCCCATCAGCAATCGAATGGTCGTCCCAGAACGCACGCAGTTTAACTCTCCTTGAGCTGGGCGCAGGCCAAAAATCCCAACACCGTGGACGATGATTTTTGTAGCCCCTTCTTCATCAACTCGGACTCCCATGTTTCGTAAACAATTTAAGGTTGCCAGGCAATCTCCGCCAGGCAAGAAATTTTCAACCACAATTGATCCATCGGTCAACGCACCCAGCATCAGCGCACGATGAGAGATGGATTTGTCTCCCGGAACCTCAATGGCTCCCCTCATTTTTTTTAATGGTTTGACAATAATTTCACTCATGAATAATGTCCCTTCCTGGCATTATGTGCGGCTTGAATGATTCCGCGAAGTTCTGCTTCATCGTTATTTAATGCAGCCCGGAATTTGGTCAGGTTCGTTTCAAAATCATCCAAAGCAGCGGTCAAAAATTCTCGATTTGTGCTTAACATATCGAACATCATTTCTGGGTCACTGCCGGCCAATCGGCTAGTATCTCTCAAACCACCGGCTGCCATATTCCAGATGTGAGGATTTATGAGAGATTGTTGGTCTACCACATTCATTAAACAACAGGCCACCACATGAGGCAAATGCGAAATGCTTGCAGCGGTCAAATCATGTTGATCAGGTGTAATTTCTATCGGAAGCGCCCCAATGGTATTGACAATTGCTCTGGCAATTTCTTTGGCATTTTCCGTAGTACGTTGAAGTGGTGTGAGAAAAAATTTTTCGCCCCGAAAGAGGTCAGAATCTGCATACATAATTCCGGCTTTTTCCTTGCCGCACATTGGGTGCCCACCGATTGGATCCATTTTTTCAGGCAGCTGCTGCATCGCTTCCACAATTTGTGATTTCGTGCTCCCCAGGTCCATGACCACGCATTTCAACTCTGTCATCTCTGCCAGTAATCCAAGATAATGGATGATGGTTTTTACCGGTGTTGCCAGGATGATTAAGTCCGCATGGATAATTTCATGGTTAATCTCAGTGAATCCCTTATCAAGAATATTCTTCTGAAGAGCGATATCAATTGTATTGGGATTGCGGTCAATCCCGCACACGTGACGACATTTTCCGTGCAAAGCGCCGGCAAGCGACCCACCCATTAATCCCAATCCAATAATTGTGATATTCAACTCATTCAGAGAAATCATAGGCTTCTTCCCACCGCTTCAGCTATGGGTTTCAGGGCAATCATTAAATTCTTAAACTTCTCCGGTTTCAGAGATTGGGCTCCGTCAGACATAGCCTCTTCGGGTCGGGGGTGAACTTCAATAATCAAACCATCTGCCCCGGCCGCAATGGAAGCGCGTGATACCGGATCTACCAGATCCCATTTCCCGGTTGCGTGACTTGGGTCAACAATGACAGGTAGATGACTTAATTGCTTCAAAACCGGAACAGCGCTGATATCCAGAGTATTTCGTGTGTACGGTTCAAAGGTACGTATCCCGCGTTCACACAACATCACATTTTCATTGCCATTTGAAAGTATATACTCAGCAGACATCAACAATTCTTCAATGGTTGACATCATGCCTCTTTTAAGGAGTATGGGGTGCTTAATCTTTCCCACAGCCTGCAAAAGCGAATAATTTTGCATGTTGCGTGTGCCAATCTGAATAACATCAGCGTATTCGGCCACCATGGGGACCATCTGCGGCTCCATAACTTCTGTCACCACCGGCAAGCCGGTCAATTCCCGCGCCTCAGCCAGCAACCGCAATCCCTCTTCACCCAATCCCTGGAAACTATAGGGTGAACTGCGTGGTTTAAATGCGCCGCCGCGCAGCAGGTGCGCACCTGCATTTTTTACCGCCAGGGCTGTTTCCATTAATTGCTCCCGGCTTTCAACTGCACAAGGCCCACTCATAACAACAATTTGGTTTCCCCCAATTTTAATTTTGCCTACCTTTATTACAGTATCTTTCGGATGGAATTCCCGGCTGGATAGTTTAAATGGACGCAAAATCCTGACCAAACGGTCAACTCCGTCCATGCGTCCAATTTGTTCATCATCCACCAGGCGAACATCTCCAATAACACCCAGGATGGTCTGTTCCTCCCCCTGTGACAGATGAATCTTGCAACCCATTTTTTCAATGCGAATTCTCACTGCCTCAATTTGGTTCTCACTAGCTTTATGCTTCATAATGATAATCATGCTTTATTCCTCCTTCACCCAATCGGGTCTCAAAGATCGCGCTTCACGTAAATAAACATGGACAATTTCCGTCTTGCTTTTTTCAGTCTCGCATAGAATCAAAACGCGAATACACTTCGCCAAACTTCCCTTCACTTGCATTTCCTGCATACACATCAAGGGAATATTTGTATAACCCATATCCCTTACCGCCCTGGCTGGATATACCGCATCCAAATCTCTTGTTGCAGTGAATGTTATGGATATCAGTTCATCAGCATTCAATTCATTTTTCTCCAGAATGGTTTGCACCAGCAGCCTGGAAGCAGATAGAATTTCTTCCTGAGTGTTTTTCTCGACTGTTATTGCACCGCGTATACCTCGAATTGTCATAGATTCTCCTCCAGGAATAAAAAAACGTGGAGCGGTTGGCTCCACGTTTTGGTTGACTCTGGTTTTTTTCTACTCAACTTTTTTCTACTATCCAGAAACGCTGAAGCTAACCACATCGATTAGTGATGCGATAATAATAGAAATAGTAGCGGAAGGAAAAGTTGAATAACATAGTCGATATTTTCTTTGTAGTCTATAATATCGTTGAAAAATTGATTTGTCAACAATGAATATTTTTTTCGGAGCGATCACCATGACGGGAAAGAACAACATCAGCCACATTCAACCATCCACACGAATTTCCCAATTTAAAACTGATTTTTTCGTGGAACTCGGCCAACGCATTGCCCTATTGCGATCACAGGGAAACGATGTCATACGCCTTGACATGGGGTCGCCTGATTTCGCTCCCCCGGCTTTTCTAATCGATGTGATGAAAGAAACCCTGTCACAACCAGACCGGCATGGTTATGCCCCGAACGGCGGAACGCCTCAATTCAAACAGGCCGCCGCCGAGTATTACCAAAAGCGGTTTGGCGTTCAACTTGATCCTTCATCGCAAATTCTTGGACTTATAGGTTCAAAGAGCGGCCTTTTTTCATTCGCGCAGGTGCTGCTCAATCCAGGCGATATTTCATTAATTCCATCGCCCGGATACCCCACCTATACAAATGCATGCCTGTTCTCAGATGCAACGCCGTATTATTTACCCCTGTTTGCCGAAAATAATTATCTCCCCGATCTAAATAACATTCCCCCAGATGTTCTGCAGAAAGCCAGGTTATTGTGGTTGAACTATCCCAATAACCCAACGGGCGCGCTGGCGCCCATGTCATTTTTAGAGGAAGCTGTGCGATTTGCCCGCAAATACAATTGCCTCATTGCTTATGACAATCCTTATTCCGAAGTATGTTTCGAAAATTACCAACCTCCTTCCATCCTTCAAATTCCGGGTGCAATGGATGTGTGTGTGGAATTCAATTCACTGTCAAAAACTTATAATATTGCCGGTTGGCGGTTGGGAATTGCTATTGGTAACCCCCAATTAATCGACTTGTTGAGGGTTTACAGCTCGATCAGCAATTCGTCGCAGTTCTTTGGAATCTGGGATGCAGGCAGCACAGCTTTAACCGCGGATCAATCCTGGCTAATTCCTCGCAATCAGGAATATACAGCACGTCGCGACCTGGTTGTGAACGGTTTACACGCATTGGGTTTTGAAGTATTCACACCCAAAGCAACAATTTATGTCTGGGCAAAGCTGCCACCCTCCGAAACCCGCAGCAGTTCCCAATTCTGCATCGATTTGCTCGAGCAAGGCTTTGTCAGCATAACCCCAGGAAGCTATTATGGTGAAGCGGGTGAAGGATATGTGCGCTTTTCGCTGACCACAAATTGCCAAAGAATTTCGCTGGGTATGGAGAGGTTGGCAACTTTTTTAAAATAATATGGAATATTAATAAAGTTTAAATGGGTTTTCTAGACAATTGTTGTAAAATAAAATTGTAGGATAAACCATTCACCCTGCAAGGAGAACAATATGCTCGTTGGAGATCGAATGTCTAAACCCGTAATTACAATCCATCCCGAGACATCCATGAAAGATGCGCTCGAATTGATGGAAAGAGAGCATGTTCACCGGCTCCCGGTTGTTGACAAAAAAGGAAAATTGGTCGGGATTATTTCAGAAAGAGAGTTGTACAAGGAATATCCATCCGAAGCTACCACACTCAGTGTTTGGGAATTGAACTACCTCCTGAAAGAAATCACCATTGAAAAATTGATGACCAGAGACGTCACCACCGTCACTGAAGACACCCCCCTGGAGGAAGCCGCTCGAATTATGGTCGATAAGGATTTCTCAGGTATCCCTGTTGTTCGGGATGACAAAGTTGTGGGAATGATCACCGAAACAGACCTGTTCAAAATCTTTCTCGAGATGCTTGGCGCCCGCAATCCGGGTGTGCGGCTTACCGTGCTAATGCCCGAAACCCCGGGCGCTTTAATGAAAGTCACAGAGGCAATCTTCAAAATTGGCGGCAACATTGAGGCGGTCGGTACTTTCCTGGGTGACAGTACGGCAAATCGTGAAATTACCATCAAAGTTGAAGATGTTGAAATGGAAGCATTAAGAGAAGCCGTTGCTCCCCATGTTGAAAAAATCCTCGACATTCGTGAAATGTTGATGGTTTAACTTTTTTGAACAGGCAAAGAAATCGCCAGGTTGCTCTGGCGATTTCTTTTTATACACAGTTCAATTAAAATAAATCCATGTCGGATAATTTTTCAAATCAAGTGGATACGGTAGCAAAACGCATTCTTCAGTCAAAACGTCTGGCGGCTTTCACTGGCGCTGGAATTTCAGTGGAAAGTGGAATCCCGCCGTTTCGCGGCGATAATGGTCTATGGTCAAAGTACGATCCATCTATTCTGGATATTCAAAGGTTTTACACTTCTCCTAAAGCCACCTGGTCATTTCTCAAAGAAGTTTTTTACCCTGCGCTCAACATTGCTCGCCCCAATCCAGCGAATTTTGGTTTGAACCTGCTTGAAAAAAAAGGAATTCTAAAGGATATCATTACCATGAATATTGATAACTTGCACTTCTGTGCAGGTAATCAATATGTGATTGAATTTCACGGTAATTATCGACGATTGCAGTGCATAAAGTGCAAACAGGTTTTTCCATTCGAAGAATCAATCCTGAATGAACTTCCACCGGTTTGCCCAAGTTGCCGCGGCATCTTGAAGCCTGATATTGTATTCTTTGGCGAAAACATCCCATCGCAAGCTTACCAGGCGGCTTTTGAAGAAACTCATTTGGCTGACATTTGGCTGGTCATCGGTACCACCGGAGAGGTCTACCCGGCAGCGGCCATTCCTCTTGAAGCCAAACGGCTCGGAGGCATTATTATCGAAATTAATCCAAATCCATCTGAATACACACATACGGTTACAGACTTTTTTCTTCAGGGAAAAGCCGGCGATGTCTTATCTCAATTAGCTGAAAAGATCGATCAATTTATGGTATCATCCAAAATTGATTAAATAACACCAATCATAACGGACAACCACTGGCAATGACCGAGAACCCAATCAATAAAACCAATCAGCTCACAGGGCAAAACAAATCCACCGATGGCGAATATCCGCTTGGTGTTAGAATTTTTCTGACCGTTCTGGTAGTATTTATTGGTTTGATTTTCTTGCTCGTTCTCTGGCTTCGATTGCCCGTTTTAACACAAATGGCAATAGGCACCTACACACCATCACCTCGACCGCCTACACGCACTCCTCTACCCACTCGCACAGCAACCATTACTTCAACACCCACTGAAACCCCGCTGCCAACTGCAACAAGTCTACCCCCATCTGCGAACCTGGTTTATGATCTGGACGAATTGCAACCACCCATTCCTGGCGTCAGAAGCACTGCAATCGTCCTGAGTGTGCCGGGCAACGCTGTTGCAGCACCAGACTTCACTGATCAAACCTGGTATCCATCCTCGCAAATCGTAGAAGATATGCGGGCAAATGGTGTGGCTATTGAGTTCACCCATCCATTTTATGCCACATATTCAAGCGCTTCCATTATGTGGAACATGGATGTTCCACTGGACACGGGACTTTACGAAGTATATGTGCTGGATACATTGTATAGTTCCGGTGGCTTGCTTGATTTTCAGGTTCGCATTGGAGAAACACAGCTTTATCCTTTGGTCGGTTCAACCCAAGTCAATTACCAACTGTTACAAGGCAATCCTCCTCAAAAATCTGACGTCTGGCGCAGCATCGGTGTGTATGATGTAAACAATTCAGGGTTGCTGTCAGTGGCATCATCCTGGCAAAACCGTGATGAATATTCCGTGGTTGCTGTTGAACGGGTATTAATCGTCAAATTACCCGCTTCAACACGCCAGTTAATCGATGCGCTTCCCCAGGGTGCGTATCGGGTGGTGATTGATGATAACTCGGCAAAAATCGGGAACAAACGAGATTGGATTGCCATAGACAACAAAACCGCCTGGGGAAACAACTTCATGGACTTAATTAACCCACCGGCCGACGAAACGGTCATCTGGGAACTGCCCGACCCTGTCCCTGTCGGCAGGTATGAAGTGCTCGCCTGGATTCCAGAAATCAAAGGCAACCCTGAGGTTAGTTACAGCCTCACTGGCAACGGCTTTGATTTTGACCGGGAAGAATCCGGAACACCGCCCATTACCCAGCAAGGTAATTGGGAAGGCGGAAAATGGGTATCACTGGGATATTGGACAGTGCCAGAACTCTACGGTAAAACTGTTCGCTTTGTTGTCACCATGAAAATCAAAGGCGGCGGAATTGGTGATGTTGCGGCAGACGCCCTGGCATTTATCCTCCAACCTTAGTCTTCTTTGTAAAAACTAAATGACCGTTATCCGGGATATCAAGAATCGGTTTGACAAATACCAGTTGCCCCACTGGTCAATTCCAATTGCCCTCATTGTTTTTTGTTTTTTAAGCTATGGGATTCTCATCCCGTCACTGGGCATCTATTGGGACGACTGGGAAACCATACTCATCATCCGGCAATTCCCCCTGTCTGAATTCTGGCAATATTTTAGTGACAACCGTCCTCTGGCCGCCTGGACATATATCATTTCCAGTCCATTTCTGGGTACCAACCCCATTGCCTGGCAGCTTTTCACACTTTCACTGCGATCTCTGACGGTTTGCCTGTTCTGGCTGGTTTTCTGCAATGTGTGGCCCCAGAGAAAGCGTGAAATTACTTACGCCTCCTTTGTGTTTGCCATATATCCCATTTTCTTACAGCAATACATTTCTGTGGCTTATCATCAGCATTGGATGGCCTATCTATTATTCTTTGCATCGCTATGGCTGATGATCCAAGCCATCCAATCACCCCGCTTCTACTGGCTTTTCACAATCCTTTCCATCCTGACGCTGGGCTTGCATTTAACCATTCTTGAATATTTTGTCGGTGTTGAACTGCTCCGCCCGATCATACTCTGGATTCTTATCTCTGCTGCCTCTAGTGAAAACCGACAACGGATTAAAAATGTTCTGGTTCACTGGCTGCCCTACCTGTTTTCATTAATCATCTTTGTTTCCTGGCGTATGATGTATACGCTCGGCACAGTGGATGACAATAATCGTCCTGCATTGATTTTTGATCTCGCCACCAAACCGCTAGAAACGATCGTCAAATTAACCCAGATGGTGCTGCAAGACGGTATATTCATCCTGGCTTCCACTTGGTACAAAACCTTTTCACCCGAATTGATTGATTTATCTGAGAAATTCCATCTTTTCGCCTGGGGAATGGCTTTTCTCGCGGCATTTTTGGTTTATTTGTTCCTTTCAAAATTGGAAGCCTCACCTGATAACACCTCACTCCATCATGACCACTGGATAATCCAGGCGTTAATCATCGGGATTGCCATTATCCTTCTGGGTACATTGCCGGCCTGGGTAACTTATCGTCAGGCTAGCGCTTCGGGGCAAAATATTGACCGGTTTGGACTGGTTGCCATGTCTGGCGCAAGCCTGGTTTTTATTGCCTTGATGGATTGGTCAGTCAAAGACAAATTGCCCCGCAGGATCATTCTCTGCTTCTTGATCATGCTGGGTGTGGCATTACAAATCAGACTTGCCAATGATTACCGCTGGTCATGGACGCGCCAGAAAAGGTTATTATGGCAGCTTTACTGGCGCGCGCCAGCAGTTGAACCTCATACAATTTTTCTCGCAGAAAACCAGCTTTTTCCCTATGTAGCCCCCACATTTGCATTTAATGTGCTGTATGCGCAGCCAGAAAACACCCGTGAACTTTCCTACCAGTTTTACCAGCTCAATAGAGAATTCTCAATGGATGCCGGCAATTGGTTAAATGGCAAAGAGCTTTCGGAGAGTCACCGTGAATTCACCTATAAAGGTATGAGCACAGATGGATTAATCCTCTACTTTAAAACACCGCAATCCAATTGCCTGTGGCTTTTAAATATTGAGGATGAAACCAACCCTTACATCACTCAAAACACACGTGATGCTTTACCGCTTTCCAGGTTTGACCGTATCCACGAGCAAAACAACAATCCTTCAGTGCCGCCCTTCGATATATTAGGTAGCCAACCTAACCCGGACTGGTGCTATTATTACGAAAAAGCTGATTTGGCCCGGCAAATGGGGCAATGGAATCAGGTGGCAGATCTGGGAGATCAGGCACAGCAATCCGGCTATTCTCCCCAATCCGGCTCATCAAATTCACCACAAGAATGGCTGCCTTTCATTGAGGGTTATGCCGCAACCGGGAATTGGCAAATGGCGCATGACCTGACAATCCAATCTCTGCAAATCGATGAGAAATATCGCAATCGTATATGTGTATTATGGCAAAAAATCTCTTCCGCGCAAAAAGAGAATTCTGAAGCCGCCTCGATGTTGGATGAATTGGATTGCCAAACATTTACAGATCAATAGAACGGAGCTTTTGCTTCAATGAAATCCCTTCAAAAGGTCAAAATCCCTTTCTGGCTGCTTCCCATCTTTCTACTGGTTGTTTGCATCTTATCTTTTGGGCTGCTCATCCCCCAACTGGGTTTCTATTGGGACGACTGGTCAAAAACGCTGGTCAATGTCGTTTACGGCATGAAGGGCTACGCCGATTATTACGCTGAAGATCGCCCAACATCCAGTTGGACTCACATTCTCTTCGTAACCCTGATAGGCAACAAACCGCTTCACTGGCATATATTAACGCTCATTCTACGCTGGCTGACCTCGCTATCAATTTATGTGTTTCTTAAGCAATTGTGGAACGGCAAAAAAATCCAGGCCAGTTTTGTTGCGCTGGTGTTCCTGGTATACCCGGTGTTTACACAACAATCCATCCCGGTTACTTTTCACCAACAATGGCTGCAATTCTTATTATTCTTCTTATCGTTAACAGCGACCATCCTTGCAATAAGAAAACCACGCCGCTTCTGGTGGCTGACCGGCCTGTCACTCTTATTACTGGCTGTCCAGTTATCCATCACCGAATACTTCGTTGGACTGGAACTGTTGCGACCTGTTGTAATCTGGTTAATCCTGAAAAATCAGAACGAGAATTTAAGCTGGAAAAACAGGCTGGGACATTCATTCAAACACTATCTACCCTATATCGCCTTTTTCATTGTTTATGTAATTTGGCGCATGTTCTTCATTCAACTCAGCGGCGACGACCCTTACCGCGCCAATACGCTGTATGACCTTGTCAGTCAACCCATTCCCACGCTGATCAACCTTTTTCGCATGGTCGCCGTTGATACCTATTACATCCTGGTCGCATGTTGGTCAGATGTAATTGGCTCGGGTGTTCAACCAGGTATTTCGCGTTTCACGCTTTTTTCATGGGGAATTGGGTTTGTCGTTGCAATTTCCATAATCCTTTTCTACTTTTTCACCCGGAATGAGCAACAGGACCGTTCGAACGATTCAGTTGCTTCTTCAAAGGAATGGTTATATCAGGCAATTCTCCTCGGATTTTTTGCCCTGCTCTTTGGCCCCATCCCTGCCTGGATTACCGGACGCGAAGTGGTTTACGATTTTCACTCAAACCGATACGCCATGCCAGCCATGTTTGGCGCCAGTCTCCTTCTGGTTATATTGATCGAAACCATTATTCGTTCACGTACACAGAAAATTATCATCCTTGCCATTATCGTTGGTCTTTCCTCAGGCTTCCATTTGCGCGTTGCCAATGATTATCGCTGGTTATGGAAAGACCAATTGCGTTTCTACTGGCAACTTTCTTGGCGTGCCCCGGCCATTGAACCGGACACAGCCATTTTCATGGAAAACGAACCATTTCCAAACCAGGGTCTATTTTCCACTTCTTCGGCTGTGAATTTGATCTATCCGCAAAACCCTGATTCTCCAACGCTTGATTACTGGGTTTTTTCTATTTTTCCGCGCTATGTGAATAGTCTGCCCAATCCGCAGAATGTATCACTTTCACCTCGTTTTCGATCTTTGATGTTCAAGGGCAACACAACAAACAGCCTGTTAATGTCGTATGACCCCACAAAAGGAAACTGCTGGTGGATGCTAAGCATGGATGATCTTTCTAATCCATATCTCAGTGATACATTGAAACACTTCTTGCCTGTTTCAAATTTGGAACGTATCCAACCTGCCCCGCCACAACCAGGTTATCCACCTGAAGATTTATTCGGTGAAAATCCAGAAAAAAATTGGTGTTATTATTTTGAAAAAGCTGACCTTTCACGGCAATTTGAAGATTGGCAGCAAATCAAGGTATTGGGTGATGAGGCAGCCGCCCAGGGGTTTTCTCCTTCAGCCAGTACATCCAATTCGCCTCGTGAATGGCTGCCATTCATTGAAGGCTATGCCAGGCTGGGAGATTGGCAAACAGCCTACGATCTAACCTTGCAAAGCTATGAGATGGACGGTAAATATCAAGAAATGTTGTGCCATCTCTGGAATCGTTTCGATACTACAACCGAACCAGGCAATTCTCACAAAAACAATATCCTCAACCACATGGCATGTGAAGAATAACTTTTCAGTTTTCCTGTAAAATTATTAATATGAATATTCTTAAAAGCGAGCTCAGGATATGTTTGGAATAACCATTGCCAACGAGAAAGGCGGCGTCGCAAAAACCACAACTGCCATTTCACTCGGTGGTGCTTTTATCGAACATCAAAAAAAAGTCTTGCTCATTGACCTTGACCCACTGGCAAACCTTTCACAGGCTTTCAAGCTTGAACCTGATGATCCCAAACAATCCTTGTTCGCCACATTCCAGGATCACACACCTCTTTCAAAAATAATTCTAAAGACCAGTATTGATGGGTTGGACCTTATCCCCGCCCATTTTGACCTCGGAACAACCGAAAGCTTATTGCAGAACAATCCTAATGGGCAAATAATTCTTCGCAACGCTCTGCAACCAATTTCTAGTAGTTATGATCTGGTGGTATTTGATTGCCCGCCATTTTTAGGAATGCTTGTGCTGAATGCGCTGTGCGCTTCCAACCTGTTAATCATACCCACTCAACCTGAAATTTTCTCCATCCATGCCCTGCGGAATTTAATGAAATGGGTCAACCAGGTCAGGCTTACATATAATCCGGGTTTGGCTTACCGTTTGCTGTTAACCATGGTTGATTTGCGCAATCGGACTCACCGCATGCTGTCTGAAGAATTAAACCGCACATTCAAACAGGGATTATTTGAAACCGTAATTAATATGGATACAAAACTGCGCGAAAGTCCCATAGCTGGTGTGCCTGTATTAACGCATTCGCCCAATTGTCGCGCAGCTGTTCAATATCGGTCTGTGGCTCAGGACATTCTAAATTATGTCAAAACAAAAACTAAAACAACAAATTGAGGAAATCTTCCTGGAATTAAATTTACAGGACCTGCCACTCACCACATCATTCGAAACGTCTGTTGATGAAATTGCAGGTTCGTTGTACCAAGAAATATCGCAACAAGTCACCCGGAAAAGCCCCACACAAAAAACCGGAACTTCACTTGGGGTGGACGCAGATACTTTAATTGAAATCAACGAAACCATTGATTTAATCCCCTACATACTCAATTCATTTAGTCAAATTAACGGATTATCAAATTTACTAATTCAAGGTATTGACGGTGTATTATCCGATCAGCAATTATCCGATGTTTCTGCCATTCGCAGAATTAGCGAGTCACAAAGTTTTCTCCTAAAAGAAATTGAAGAACTATCCCGCCGATCCAGGGGGATTGCCGCGGAAAAAATCACTGCATTTTCTATAAACGATTTATTAACCCAGATCCAAACCGTATTTCTGAAAGGCGAGTATCGAGGGGCGTTAAGCCTGGATATCAACTGCCCCCCCAAAATTCCCAGTCTCTTCACCGATTCGGTTTTTTTGCGGCGCGCTATCATTCATTCACTGGAATTGTTGGTTTTGTTTGACAAAGAAATTGTCATCAATGTTGAAAATGTGACCACTAATCAAACCGCTCACGCAATTCATTTTTATATTCATAACAATACAATTTCTCAAAACAAAGAGAAATCTCCTTCAAGTATTATGCAAAAAACAGCAAGACTGCACCAGTTCTTCATTGACCATTGGATAAAACAGATTGATGGACAAGTTACTTTTGAAGAGGATGCCAATCATCGATTTTCAGGCATCCACATTCATGTCCCGGTAATAGCAGATCCCAATGATCCGGGGGCGCATGACAAAGGAGTGGAAAGACAGACTGTTCTTCTTATCAGCAAGGCAATACCTCCCTCTTTGAAAGAAACAGCCAGCCAATTGGAATGGGATTTAAAACAAATCAAAAATCAAAAAGAAATGGACGAACTTGAAAATTATCCCATTCCATTTTGTTTTATCAATTTAGCCGAATATAAAACCAATTGGCAAGAAATAAACGACAGCTTATTTAGAATAGACACAGCAGAAACTTCAATAATTCCCATATTCCATGAACCCAAAAAGCACATCTCGGCCTGGTTCCCCAAAGCAAGAATGATGATCAATCCCATCGAACCAAATGAGTTTTCCTCTTTGGTTCAGCATCTGGCAAGGCAGAATAAAGTATTGAATATATTATTTTTGGATAATAAACAATACATTGCACGGTCATTAAAAAGCCTTGAAAAACAATTTAATATTCAACCAATTGGCAGGGTTATGGATGATGGTGACAAAATATCCAACTCAACATTGATAATCATCAATCTCCAGTTGAGCCCCATTGATGAAATATCCGAAGAAACAAACTTGATTGATGTATGCTTAACAAAAAAAATCCCGGTTATTATCCTTTTACCAGAAGAAATCGACCAGGCTCAAGCTGGATATTTCATGAATACACTCAAATCGATTGTTAGTGAGAAAGATGACCTTAAGACACAAGAGGTAGTGAAATTTTTAACATAATTTTTCATTGAAGATGCTTCGTTTCACAATTTTATCAAGGTATAATGATCAAGTTTTAGGTCACATATTACAATTATGGAGGCAGCTTAAATGGACACCTATGAAGTTGTACTAAAACGAAAAATGCAGGAAATCAGCTCTTTATTTGAGGACAAGCGCATGGTTCCTCAAGTCGATAACGCCACGCAAGCCATCGCCGAGGCGTTGATTAATGGTAAAAAGCTTACTGCAATTGGCAATGGTGGAAGTTACGCCAATGCGGATCATTTTATTGGAGAATTGACCGGGCGTTTTCGCTATCACCGCAAACCCATTGCGGCATTCAGTCTGAATGGACAAAGCGGTTTCACCGCCATTGCCAACGACTACGGTTACGAAAACAGCTATGCACGTCAAATCACATGCATGCTGGAAAAAGGCGATGTTCTCATTGCTTACAGCGCAAGTGGCACATCTCCGAATATCGTTGAAGCTGCCAAAGCTGCGCATGAAAAAGGGGCAATTGTGGTTGGCTTCAGTGGAATGACCGGTTCACTGAAAGATATTTCCGACTACCCGGTAACCGTCGATTCTGTTGAAGTTCAGAACATTGAAGAGATCCATTATCTACTGATGCATATTATTTGCGAAATGGTTGAAGATCGCTGGGTTAAAGCCTGCGATCCCAATGCCCGCGCCAAAGATTATGTAAAGAAGAATTAATGCAATTGGCTAAACAACATTTCTCGATATTTGCTTAAAGACTGATCGTCGCGAATTGCGCTTGTTGGATTCTCTTGTAGTAAAATGAAAATACCGAATTGTTTACTTTCGACGAAGGAATTTATTATGGCACCCGAAGAAACCCCGGTAAAAAAGGGAAAACTAAAACCCACTGTGTATGGTAGCAAAATCCTCACCATCTATCGCAAATGTTCCTGCGGTGGTAAAGCTGGAAGTCAAGATTCTTTAGGTTCTGTTGTTATCACGAAAAACCCGGATGGAAACGGCAGCACAGCCACCTGCACAGCTTGCGGAGCAACTATAAAATTTGGTGGTACCTGGACGCTGGAAAACCAAGATACCACTGATCTGGACCTCTCAGAAATTAAGTAACTTGACCATAATCTTAAGCTCCAGATCAGTGGTTGGCCTTGTTTGTCTTTTGGCAAACATATTTAAATCATTGTGTCTGGAGCGTTTTTTTTCAAACCAATCCGATGATCATTAAACCAGCAATTTAGGGATGCATCATGACAAGTGACATGCAAATACCTCAAATCGATGATTTAACCAATCAAGCCCGGATTGTCCGGTGGTTTAAACATGAGGGAGAGTTTGTTACCGATAATGATTCTTTGTTAGAAATTGAGGATGGGTTATCGAATATGGTCATCCATGCAAGCGGTGCTGGAATCTTGCGCAATATTTATAAACAAAAAGGTGAAGTGGTTCAACCCGGTGAAAGAATCGCTGGTTTTGAATTTTTTGCCCCACAGCCAAGCCAAACGGATGCGGCAGAGAAAATCGTTGTCCCCCCGCTGAATGATGCGATAAAGCCAATTAAAGCCACCGAATCAGCCCAAAAATTTGCAGCAGAACATCAAATTGATCTCAATTTATTGATTGATCAGGCTACTGGTGAAAATGGAGAGATCACTGATGAAGATGTCATTCGGTATTTCACCCAATCATTACTTGAAATTGATAATCAAAGACTGACAGTTTCTGAATCAGACGATAGCGATTCGGTTTCAAATACACTCAATGGAATACTTGAAAGCCAATCAGCAGAAAATTCTCTGGCAGCAGAAATTGAAAAAGCCTTGCTAGCGGGCGAACAAGAGGTTGGTGAGAGAAAACCAATCAAGATTCCTCGCATAACCAACTTGCCCCCTGAAGAACAAGAATCCATTCCAACACCACAACCAAAATCACAACCCCTATTAGGTGTGGAACATTTCTCAGTTTTCGAAGCAGTTTTTGATTTTTCACAAACAGAAAATTGGTTGGCGAAAACCATCGAACTAATTTCCACTCAAGATTCATTGAATACCTTTGGGTATTCATCCATCTTTCTAAAAACTATTGATTGGGTTCTCCAGCACGAAAAAGACTTTATTACACCTTTCACAAATCCAGATGATTTTGGAATTGGTTACAGCTTCATATTGTCCAGTCAAAACGTTGTCCACGGCATCAGTAATCTGTCTCACAAAACCTGCGGGCAAGTTGCCAATGAATTATCCACCGCCCAAACAAGGTATCAACAAGGGCAAAAGACCCCTACAGATTTTCAAAAAGATCCCAAACTTGTGTTTTTAGATCTCATGACCTACGGCATTGATCGGGGTGTCATTTATCCAACCGGTTCACAATTTGCATTGCTTACTGCAGGCACAATTCACAAGCACCAAATTCGCATCAATCCTGAACTTGCACAATCAAAATCCACCCGTCAAATAACCCTTGTCGTCAACAAAGACAATATCAACGAAGCTGCGGCAATTCATTTCTTCCATACATTGCGCACCGCTCTGGAAAACCCATCGGTTATTCTAGTGTAATTCCACATCGCTTTTAAGATATCCCACTAAAGTGTAAAATAACATTAATTTACACTTGCAATTGGATTGCAAGTGCTTTATAATATTACTCATCGGGTTCAAACAAATAAATTTGGAGATAAATGATGAAAAAAATGGCTTCCTTTCTTCCATTAGACATCGATTTTTCAATAGATCCACTCGACTTCACCCCCAAAGGAGAGATTATTACCCGAAAGTTATCATCCATGAAAGACGCTTTTGTTGACCAGGATGCAGCCGACAAAATGCTTGCAAATGGTCAAGATCCCTTGATCGTCAAGGTATTCATGGCAGAAATTCCGGCTGAAGAAGGGTTTCTCATGGTGAATATTAACGCCGTTTACCCTGGCAAAGTGGGGAATGAATACTTCATGACAAAGGGTCACATTCATGACGATCCCGAACATGCCCCCGAAGTTTATATCACGCTTCAGGGTAACGGGAAACTGATTCTACAGAACAAAAATGGTGACTTTCATGTTTCGGAAATGCGGCCCAACAAAATTAATTACATTCCAGCTCCCTGGGCACATCGTTGCGTCAATGTGGGCGATGATCCATTAATATACATCGGCGTTTTTCCTTCAGATACCGAGAGAGACTACTCGTTTGACTCACGCACTTTTAAGCAAATTGTCATCGAAAAAGCAGGCAAGGTTGCGTTTGCTGATAATCCATTACAAAATAAATGACCGTTTTGGGAGAAAATTCAATGATCCTCGTTACTGGTGGATTTGGTTTTCAGGGTGCGGCAGTTTGTGAAACCCTTGTGAATAATGGATTTGAAGTTCTTAGTATCAGTCGCAAAAAACGCACATCCTCCCTATTCGAATGTGGCATCGCTGAAGTGACCGATAAAGAAAGCCTGGATAGGTTGTTTGAGCATTATCCAATCTCAGCAGTCATCCACATGGTATCACTTCTAGCCACACAATCATCCAATGAACCCGACCAGGCAGTGAAAGTGAATGTGGTAGGCACGTTGAATTTACTTGAGATATGCCGTGACCGTGGAATAAAGAGATTTGTTTACGGGAGTTCTTATAACGCAGTTGGTTATCATCCGTTGTCACAATGCCCAATTGATGAAACCTGGGAACCCAAACCCGACACTTTCTACGGCGAAACGAAACGCTTCAATGAAAAATTGGGGATTTCCTTTGCCAGGCTTTTTGGGTTGGAATTCGTTTCAGCAAGAATGCCCATCTTAATTGGCCCCGGAGTTCCCTCAGAAACATCCGCCTGGCGCACCGATATTTTCAACCTCCTTGAAAAAGGCGGAGAAATTGATTTGCGGTTTGCTCCTGATGAAACCATTCCCCTGGCGCACATCACTGACACCGCCGACGCAATAGCCGCCATGTGCATTGCACCCAAAACCAATCATCAAATATATTTCACTCCCAGCCAATCCATATTGGTTTCAGAAATTAAATCAATTGTTGAAAAATCTGGAAATCATATTGTTGTGAAATGCGGTGAAAAACGACTTCAGGACATGCCTCCCCTGGTCAATTGCAGCCGCGTTGTTAACGAGTTCAACCTGACCCCAAAAACACTCGAACAGCATATTACAAATTATAAAAAGAACAAATAAAGGAGAAATATCAATGTCTAAAAAAATCACAGGTATCATTCCGCCCGTCATTACAACCTTCGACAAGGAAGGCAATTTTGACGAGAGCGCCCAGCGCGAAGTTATTCGTTTCCTCGTTGATAAAGTGGACGGACTTTTCCCCACCGGCACCTACGGTGCAGGCCCCATGATGAGCATCGACGAGCGGAAAAAAGTGATGGATGTTATCGTTGATGAAGTTAAGGGCCGCATTCCGGTTATCTTCATGGTGGGCGCCCCCTCCACCCGCGATGCTGTTGATCTTGCCAAACATGCTGAAAAAATTGGCGCCGATGCGGTTGGCGCAATTCCGCCTTACTATAACAAATATCCCGATTCATCACTGCTCGAATATTATCGTGCCATCATCAAATCCGTGAAAATGCCGGTTTATCTTTACAACAACCCGCATGTTGCCAACAACAATGTCTCACCGGCCATGTTAAAAACTCTTGCCGATGAAGGCCTGGCTGGTTTGAAAGACAGCGCATTCTCATTGACCACTTTCTATGAATTCCTGCTGGCAGTTCCCCCGGCCAAATATCCCAACTTCACCCACATTGTTGGCACCGAAGCCATTGCTGAAGGCGCCGTCAATGCTGGCGCCAAAGCCGTCATTTCTGGTCTGGCAAATTGCTGGCCCGAGTTGATGCACGAATTGTGGATTGCTTTGCAGGCAAAAGATATTCAGAAGTCCGCCGAATTACAGTTAAAAGTTTATGAAGCCCGTCAGGCGCTCAAATTCGGCCCCACACTGGTGGTATGTTACGAGGTGTTGAAAATGCGCGGCGTCAATTCAGGTTACCCGCGCGCTCCATTCATGATGCTTTCCGACGACGTCCGTGAAAAAATCCGCGCCGAATTTGCAAGACTGGGCTTATTTAAATAGCTTCTTAGCAATTAATATGCTCCATGGAGGGATTCCGTTTGAATCCCTCCTGATTTGTTTTCTACGAATGCAAGAATTGAGGATATCATGGGAAAAACTCTGGAACGTATGGACCCATTCACCAGGGCTCTTTGTAAAAGTCACCTGATTTCTGCCGGCTTTTCTTATTCTGATTTATCCAAACCCATCATAGCCATTGCCAATTCATGGAATGAATTCAATCACGGGCACATCCAACAAAAAGAAATTGCGAAATGGGTGAAGGCAGGGGTGATTGCTGCTGGTGGTTTACCCATTGAATTTGAAACACCTGGACCATGCGATGGTTTGGCTGTCGGAAACCCGGGTATGCACTATATCTTACCCACTCGTGAACTGGTAGCCAATGTAATTGAAGCCACGGTCGGCGCCCATCCGATTTTTGACGGAATGGTGTTGATTTCTTCTTGTGACAAAATCGTTCCCGGTATGTTGATCTCCGCTGCGCGTTTGAAAATGCCAACCATTCACATTGCTGGAGGTCCCGCCATACCTGTCATAAGTTTTGAAGAGAAAAGCCGCCTCCGTAAGGCATTTCTGGATGGTGAAATCAGTGAACAAGAACTCGCAGAGAAAAATTCCCTGCTTTATTCAACACCCGGAAATTGTCCTTATATCGGCACAGCCAACACGATGAGTTTAATCGCTGAGGCGCTTGGTTTAGCCCTTCCGGGCAGTTCTTTGGCGCCAGCCGCATCCGCACGCCGCAACAATTTTGCCGAAGCAACCGGTAAACAAATTGTGAAATTGGTTGAACTTGGAATAACTGCAGATCAAATTTTAACCCGTAATGCATTCGAAAATGCCATTCGTGTTGCCGCTTCTCTTTCAGGTTCAACCAACTATGTCTTACATATGCCTGCCATCGCCAGACGCCTGGACATTGACATCACACTGGATGATATTGATCGTCTGAATCAAACCACTCCGCTGTTGGCAAAAATTGCGCCCAATGGCCCGCATTCAATTGTCGATCTGGATACAGCCGGAGGTATTCCTGCTGTGTTGTATGAACTTCTTGGAATTCTTCACCAGGATGCCGTAACCATCACAGGCAATTCGATCAAAGAAAATCTAAAAACCAAACCAGCTGTTGATCATTCCGTTATTCATCCTTTTGAAAAACCCATCACTGATGAGGGTGGATTAGTGATTTTGCACGGTAATCTTGCACCACAGGGTGCTGTTGTCAAACGTTCAGCGGTTGATCCCGAGTTATTCGTATTTAGCGGTGCTGCGCGAGTTTTCCACAACGAACAAGACTGTATTGATTCGGTAAGGTCGGGGATTGTCAAGGAAGGCGAAGTTTTGATTGTCCGCTATGAAGGTCCGCGTGGCGGCCCTGGCATGCGAGAAATGCACCGTCTAAGCAATGTCTTGAAAATTATGAAATCGAAGATCGCTCTAATCACCGATGGTCGCTATTCAGGCGCTGATAATGGATTAATGATTGGCTATGTCTCGCCGGAAGCAGCATGCGGCGGACCTATTGGCATTGTTCAAGATGGAGATTTGATCGAAATCAATTTGCACGAAAAGACTCTGGATATTCGCCTCTCTGAAGCTGAAATCAATGATCGAATTGCACATTTTACTCCCCAGCCGCATCAAATCGATTCCGAGCTCCTCAGCAAATACCGCAAAGAAGTTGGACCAGCAGCCGAAGGAGCTGTATGGTAAAATTTTGTATGAGGAAAATTCTTTATGCTATTAGATAGGGGCCTTTCACATGGTTGAGTCATACGATCCCAATGTTGGATTAAGAATTCGTTATTTGCGGAAACAAAAAGGATTAACCTTACGCGATCTGTCTGATTTGAGCGGTCTTTCAATTAACGCAATCAGTCGCATTGAAAACCATCAAACATCTCCAACTGTCTTTTCTGTACACCGGCTGGCTAATGCATTGGAGGTGCCCATTGCGGCGCTTTTTGATGGTACTGTCGCCACCCGCACGGTTTATGTCAAGTCAGATAACCGCCAAAAGATTCAGATGAAAGGCAGATGCCTGGAACCGCTTGGCACCGGCATGATCAACCCTCGCGCCGAACCTTTTCTTGTCACATTGGATCCTCTAGAAAAAACCACCGCCGGGCCAGACAAACACACTGGTGAAGAGTTTGCTTTTTGCCTGGAAGGGGTTATCAACTTTAATGTTGATGGCGCTGATTATGAGCTGCAACCGGGAGATTCATTGTTTTTTAAGAGTGAACAACCTCACAGTTGGAACAATCCCGGAGAGATACCTGCGGTATTTCTTCTCATGTTCTTGGACGAAGATCACAAACCATCCAGCGCATCAGAAGAATACAAGATTATGGACGAATTCATACCAGCATAAAAGATTGTATTAAGTATCAAGCGACGGGTGAAAACAAAATTATCACCCGTCGCTGACTGTTTTTTTAAGGATTGTTTAATCCACCAGCCCTTGCAATCGCAAATCGTCAACACAGCGTTTCATTGATTCGCGCCATCCTGGCATCTTAATTCCAAAAACTGGTTCCATCAGCAGGCTTCGCAGAGTTACAAATCTCCTGCGTTGGGCTGGTTTCTTGGCTTCAGCAATTAATGTTTCTTCAATAAATGATGGATCTTTGCCGGCAGCTTGAAGTGCAGCTTTCATTAATCCCGCTCGAGATACCGCCCCATCACTGGTGACGTGATAAATGCCCCAAAAATCCGTTTCGATCATTTTTTCAGTTGCCCGGGCAATATCATAACAATAACAAACCGATGAATAAGCATCAGCCATGGCGGTTGATTTTTCGCCTTTACGCACTTTTTCAAACAGCTTTGCCAGGTTATTTTTCCGTAATCCGCCGGTTCGAGCAAACAGCAATGGAACGCGCAGAACAAAGTATTTTTGAAGATAACGCTGAATAATCCGTTCGGCTTCTAATTTGGAATGCCCGTAAATAGTTTGCGGAGTTTCTGGTATGTCATACTCATGATAAGGTTCATCACGCTCGCTGGCAAAAACAGCGTCAGAACTGATATGCACAACCGTACATCCCTGTTCTCTGGCTGCCATCGCCACAGCAAGCGTACCTGTGCAGTTAATTCGCCAACACATATCTTTATCCAATTCGCATGGGTCAGGATCACGAATCGCCGCGCAATGCACAATCACATCTGGTTTGCTGGATCGAACAAAATTTAAAACCGCCTGAACATCAGAAATATCCACTTTTTCACGATCTGGGAATGGAATGACTTCATGTTTTTCGCCGAGTGTCTTGACAAATTCTTCTCCCAACATTCCTCTGGCGCCAGTAACACTAATTCGCATTTCATCACCTCATTGGAATTCTATTTTTTAAGTGAAACAACTTCATTATATAAACTTTCCAGGACTGGAACACCTTCTTTTTTCCTTTGTTCCGCCATGTGGCTTTCACGTTCACCAGGCATGGAAATTTCCTGAAAGCCGGTGGCGGTTGGAGTAGCCTTAATACCCGAAATTAATTTCTCAACGCGTTCGAAATATTCTGTTTCTTCGAGGAAAGCATCCACACGAATAGCCATAACCGTCATGGATACGCCTTGCACCTCACCGGGCGCATGATGGAATGATTCAACTTCAATTCCAAGCTTTCCTCCGCCCAAAACTCCTGCCAGCATTTCCACGGTCAATGCCAGGCCGTAACCTTTGGGGCCGCCCAATGGTACCAAAACTCCCTTGATGGCTTCTGCAGCGGATGTTGTTGGATCGCCATTGGCATTCAAGGCTAATCCAGCCGGGATTGTATCTCCCTTGCGGGCTAATTCGTAGATTTTTCCCTTTGCGGTGGCGCTGGTTGCCATATCCAATACCATGGGAAACTGTTTACCTGGAAAAGCGAAAGAAATGGGGTTTGTACCCAGAGCTGCTTTCCTTCCCCCAAAAGGCGCCACTGTCGGGTTTGAATTATGCACCATAAATCCAATGCAACCATTGCGAGTTGCCATTTCAGTGTAATACCCCAGTGCACCGGCGTGATTTCCGTTTCTCATGCTGATCACACCAATGCCGTGATCTTTGGCCAGGTCACAGGCGGTTTGCATGGCCTGCTGTCCGATCACCTGCCCAAATCCCCCCTGGCCGTCCATCACGCCCACAGCGCCGGTTTGTTTGATCAGAACCGCATCATTGTTGGGTATAATTCCACCCTTGTCTGCGCGGTCGATATATGTTGGCAGCATATTCATCCCATGAGAAGTGATACCGTGCATATCACACCAGCATAATGCATCAGCCACCATTTTTGCATGTTTCACATCAATCCCGTGATCATTCATCACCTTTACACACAAAAGCAAATAATCATCAACGGTCAGAACCTTCATCGCATTACCATTTTCCATTGCGCCACCTCATTCATAGAATAAATCCAACAGTTGTTTCCACTAATTATATTGCACAAACTATGAATTGCCAACATCCATTCATACTATAAATGTAATTTAATCATCTTTTCAATGTTTGAATTGACTGGTAAAATAAACCTATCCCAATTATTCATATATCATTATCATAAGGAGCCGCGATGATTCTGGTAACCGGTGGAAGTGGTTTTTTAGGTAAATTGGTCTGCGATAATTTGCACAATACTGGATATGCCGTTATCAATGCCAGTATTTCTATTCAAAAAGAAACCCCTTATCCAAGTTTGAAGGTTGATATTGCCGATGCTGAAAGCCTGGAAACCCTTTACAAGTCTTTCCCGATCAAGACGGTTATCCATTTGGCTGCCATGCTGCACACCGAATCCTGGAAAAAGCCTTCTGAAGCATACATGGTCAATGTGCAAGGTTCCAGAAACCTTTTGGAATTATCTCGAAAGTACAGTGTTGCTCGCTTTGTTTTTGGCAGCACAGTTGATGCACTTGGTTTTCACCCGGCAGAAGAAAGTCCGGTTGTTGAGAACGCGCAGATTTTACCAACTGATTTTTACGGGGAAACCAAAAGATTCGTTGAAAAACTTGGGTTGGCCTATCGACAAATTTATGGCCTGGAGTTTGTCATTAACCGCATCCCATTTATTGTTGGACCCGGCATTGCCACACCCACATCAGCCTGGCGTATGGAAATCTTCAATTTATTGGTGAGCGGTGGAGAGATTGATTTTGGATTTATCCCAGATGCCCCCATCCCTGTTGCGCATGTCCTCGATTCAGCGCTTGAAACCATTGTCCTGGCAACCGCACAAACGGTGCCGCATGACACCTATCATTTGCCAAACGAATCCATCAAAATTTCTGACCTGGCTCATTTTGTAAAACAACAGTGTGACAAAATTACGATAAAGTATGGTTCTAAGAAACCCGATTTTTACCCTACCAGCGTGGATGCCTCTCGTTTCAACCAGGATTTTCATTTCGAACACACTTCTCTTTTCACTCGTCTAGAACAGCATAAAAAGTCCCTTGAAAATCAATAAGGAAATATCTGGCATACTATTATGAACCCTGTTCTGAAATTCTTTATCGATATTCTCAGTGTACCCGCGGTGCTGCTGGGTGTCACCGCCCTGGTTGGCAACATTGCTCTGCGAAAACCATTTTCTGAAACCCTGACCAGTACCGTTCGAGCCACAATTGGTTTTTTCATCTTGTCTGCCGGCGCCACCACACTTTCAGCGCCTTTGCAACACCTCGGCGTAATTGTAAACCAGGGCTTTGGCGTGCAAGGCATCGTTCCTCAAAATGAAGCCATCGTTCCAATGATTATGCAAGAACTGGGGCAAGCTACAGCATTGATCATGGTATTGGGATTTGCTTTCAACATACTCTTTGCACTAATCACTCCCTGGAAATACATATTTCTCACCGGGCATCACAGCCTGTTTATGGCTGGATTGCTTGCCCTGGAAATGCGTTTGTTGGGATTGGATGGATTGATCCTGATCTTCGTGGGCGGCGCAATTTTAGGGCTGCTACAGGTCATCATGCCCGCCGTTGGACAAAAAGCAATCACCAGAGTCACCGGGGATACATCGTACAGCATCGGTCATTTCAATACGCTTAGCTACGTGTTGGCCGGCTTTATTGGTGAAAAGCTTGGAAATGCCCAAGACAGCACAGAAAATGTCAAATTTCCTTCCTTCCTTGAATTTCTTAAAGATGGCATGGCATCCACCGGTATAACCATGTTTATTCTCTTCCTGGTGGTTGAACTTTTCGCGACGCCGCAATTTATAGAAACAAACATCAGCCAGGGGCAAAACTGGCTGGTATTTGCCATGGTACAAGCCTTCATTTTCTCGGCGGGCGTTAGTGTAGTGCTGTATGGTGTTGGCATTTCCTTAAAAGAAATTGTTCCTGCCTTCCAGGGAATTGCCCAAAAGGTAATTCCCAACGCGCGCCCGGCATTGGACTGCCCGATTGTGTTCCCCTTTGCCCCCAATGCCATGATTATTGGGTTCCTCAGCAGCCTGGCCGGTGGACTGATTTCTCTGGTTATTATGGGAATTATTGGCCTTCCAGTGGTCATTCCCGCTCTCGTTCCTCATTTCTTCCTGGGAGCCGTCACGGCTATTATTGGTAACGCCTATGGTGGAAAACGCGGGGCCATAGCCGCATCGTTCGTTAATGGTGTTATTACCAGCTTCGGTGCGGTTTTACTATTGCCCTATCTGGGAACTTACGGCGCCCAAAATGTCTCATTTTCAGATTCTGATTTTCACTGGGTAGGTATTCTATTAGGAACTTTAAGAAATTTCATTCAGTTCTAACAAAAACAGCAGGACTTAAAAAGTCCTGCTGTTTTTTCATTTATTTCCAAAAAACTAATCGTCAATATTCGCCACGGGAACCAATGAACGTACAAGGTTCATCACTTCTTCAGGCGAGTCCATGTTCAAAGCTTCTTCTGCTATCATCTTCATTTCCTCGGAATCAAGATTGCGCAGAATTTGTTTGATGATCGGGATCATCGGGGGGCTGGCGCTGAACTCGTCCAACCCCAGGCCCAGCAAAATGGGTGCTGCCAGCGGTTCTCCGGCCAGCTCACCACACATACCGGTCCATTTACCGTGATCATGGGATGCCTTGATCACATCGCGGATCAGCCGTAACACAGCGGGTTGGAAGGCGCTGGAAAGGTCAGCCACCAGCGAATTGGTGCGGTCGGCTGCCATGGTATATTGACTGAGATCATTCGTGCCAATGGAGAAGAAGTCCACCAGCGGTGCAAGCCGGTCAGCCATCACGGCCGCTGCCGGGATCTCCACCATAATGCCGATTTCGATGTTCTCAGCAAAGGCTTTCGATTCAGCTTTTAACTCAGCCCGGCACTCATCCAACACCTTCCTGGCGGCAATGATTTCACCAGCCGTGGCCACCATTGGGAACATGATTTTTAGATTTCTTCCCACACCAGCACGCAAAGCTGCCCGCAATTGCGGCTTAAACAATGATGGCCGCGCCAGGCAAAGCCGCAAGGCACGTTGTCCAAGGAAAGGATTCATTTCTTTGGGTAAATCCAGGTAAGGCAGTTCTTTGTCACCGCCCACATCCAGGGTGCGCAGCACAACGGGCTTTTGCCCGAACACATCCATAATGAGGCGATAGGCCTGATATTGTTCTTCTTCGTCAGGAAGGTTCTGCCGTTCGAGGTAAAGGAATTCGGTGCGCAGCAAACCCACGCCTTCTGCACCATTGTTCACTGCCGATTTGGCGCCTTCTACGTTGCCGATGTTGGCCACAACCTCAACATGTTTTCCGTCTTTGGTACGCGCCGGTTCACAGCAATACTTCATGGCATCAGCGTGAATTTGACGTGACACTTCCATTTTTTGGCGGTAAATATCAACCGTAACCGTATCGGGATCAAACAACAATGCGCCGTTCTTACCGTCCAGGATGGCGGTTTTTCCATCTTCCAGGTATAAAACTTCAAGGCCTGCGCCTGCAACAGCGGGTAACCCCAGGCCTCTGGCCAAGATGGCTGAGTGCGAGGTTGCTGATCCCTGGGCTGTGCAAAAACCCAACACCATTGATTTATCCAGCAATACTGTGTCAGAAGGTGTTAAATCATCAGCGACAATGATGGAAGGTCGTTTCAGGTTCTCAGTTGGCGATTCAGCCACACCCAGCAAAATCCGCAAAATCCGGTTGGATACATCCTTCACATCGGCGGCGCGGGCAGCGAAATATTCATTGTCCATGCTGCGCAGCATATCAGCATACGCGTCGCTTACCCGACCCAGGGCAGTTTCAGCGTTGACTTTATTGCTTTCAATGTCTTTGTGAACCTGTTCCCAAAATTCGGGGTCTTCCAACATGAGCAATTGCGCCTGGAAAATTTCAGCCTCGCCGGATGTTGATTCCTGTTGCGCCTTTTCGTAAACCTGTGAAATTTGTTTTTGGGCTATGTTGACCGCTTTTTGCAAGCGCTGCAATTCACTCGCCAGATTGGTAATGTTGTAAGTCGAAAATTCTAATGCGGCGCGTTTGAATTGAAACACCGGTCCAATGCAAATCCCACGGGATGCGGATACGCCTTGATACTTCTTCATTATTCAGGTTCTCCGAAGTTGTTCTCAGCCAGCTCTTTCAATGCGACCAGTGCTTTTTCAGCATCTTCACCTTCGGCTTGAATGGTGATTTCTGTGCCCTGAAAAACACCCAGCGTTAAAACATTCAAGATGCTTTTCGCATTCGCAGTTTTCCCGTTGGCGATCACTTTAATATCGCTGTTAAACTGCTTTGCAGTCTGCACAAACACAGCCGCAGGTCGGGCATGCAGGCCAACTTTGTTTTGGACGACCAATGTAATGAACGGCATGATACTTTACTCTCCTCTTCCTCAAAAACTAATTACTATTCTTATATTGCACCAACATCATTCTTATTTCTTTAAAAAAGATGCAACAGTTTCAGCAATTCCCTTACCATCCAGTTTGTAATAACCCAGCAAATCATTATAAGGACCGGAGGTGGTAAAAATATCCTGCAAACCATGACGGTGGAATTTGGTCGCCACACCTTCTTCAGCCAGCACTTCCGCCACCGAGCTGCCCAAACCCCCGATAATACTGTGCTCTTCAACCGTCATAATCGCCGGGGTTTTTTGGGCTGACGCCACAATTTCCGCCCGGTCAATGGGTTTAATGGTCGAGAAATTTACAACACGTACGCTGACGCCTTTTTCCGCCAGGATTTCTGCCGCCTGCACAGAATAACCAACCGACCCCCCGCAAGCCATCAGGGTGATATCTTTACCTTCGCGAACGACTCTCGCTTTACCAATCACATAAGGTTCATCCTGTGTGTAAACAGTGGGCTCTGTGGGGCGGCTCAAGCGCAAATAGGCCGGTCCGGGTGTTTTCACAATGGCCTTGACAATAGCCGATGCTTCCACGCTGTCTGCGGGCACAAACACCTGCATGTTGGGCATGTCGCGGAAAATGGAGAGGTCTTCCAGGGCATGGTGGGTAGCGCCGCCCACAGCCAGGCCAAAACCGCCGTGGCTGGCGCAAATTTTCACGGGCAGGCTGTTGTAAGCAATATCGGTACGGGCTTGCTCATGTGAGCGCATCGATGCAAAAGCTGCAAAGGTTGACACAAAGGGAATTTTTCCCACCAGTGCCAGTCCGGCTGCCGCGCCCATCATGTTTTGCTCGGCAATACCCATGTTGAACATGCGGTCAGGAAATTCTTTTTGAAAAACATCCATACGGACGGAGTTTGCCAGGTCGGCGGTGAGGCCAACAATTCGCTGGTCTTCTTTGGCCAGTTCAATTAAAGTCGCGCCGTATGCATCGCGGCTGGAAATTCCAATATATTTAGATTGATTGTCGCTCATAATTCGTTCCTCTCTTTTACCGGACTCAGTTATTTCGCATCGATGGCGGCAAAGGCTTTTTCCGCCTCCTCGGGCTTGAGGTGGGCAAAGTGTGCTTTGGTGGTATTTTCCAGATGTGGAATACCCTTGGCTTTGACGGTTTTGGCAATGATCATGGTGGGTTTTTCGCCGCCATAATTGATGGAATCGAAGGCTTTCACCAACGCTTCCACATCATGCCCATCCACATCAATCACATTCCAGCCGAATGCCTTGATCTTTTCGGCCAGGGGCTCCAGGCTCATAATGCTTTCGGTGGGGCCATCCAGAGAGAAACTGTTGCGGTCAAGCACCGCAACCAGGTTAGACAACTTGTAATGCGCGGCGCTCATCATGGCTTCCCACATGCTGCCTTCCATGATTTCGCCATCGCCAATCACACAGTAAACTTTCCAGGGGGCTTTATCCAGTTTGCCGCCCAGCGCCATGCCAACCGCCACCGGCAAACCATGCCCCAGTGAGCCGGAACTGATTTCCACACCGCGCATGCGGTGACGGTCAATGTGCATGCTCAAAGGAGCATTCAGCATGTCAAATTGTTCCATTTCCTCAATGGGGAAGAAACCTCTGCGCGCCATGGCTGCTGAAAGGCCTGCATTGGCATGCCCTTTACTTAAAACAAACCGGTCGCGATTGGGCATTTCGGGATTCTTGGGATCAACATTCATAACTTTAAAATATAAAACAGCCAGGACTTCTACGATCGACAGGCTCCCACCTACGTGGACTCCCTCTGAGCAATCTCTGGCTGTTCTGATGACATCTTCTCTAATCTGCCTGGCAATTCGCTTTAATTCGCTATTGCTGTTTTCCGCCATGTTTCTACCTCCAGTGTGAAATATTGATAATATTCAATCAAAAGGTGACAACGGTGAATGTCAGCTTTCTCCAATGCGTAATTATACTCCAATTTTTTCTTCCCTTTTGCTTGATTAAACACATGCTCATTGTTTTTCGTCTGCTACGACCGGATTTCGCAAGACGCCAACACCCTCAATCGTGATTTCCACCTCGTCTCCGGGCTCAATGGCTCCTACACCTTCAGGCGTTCCGGTCAAAATGACATCTCCCGGGTTCAGAGTCATTACCGAAGAAGCAAAAGAAATAATCTGCGGCACCGTGAAAACCATCTCGCGCGTCGAACCCATCTGCCGCATTTCACCGTTCACCCTGCAAGTGATTAATAAATCAGCCGGATCGGCAGCAGTCTCAATCCAGGGGCCCAGCGGGCAAAAGGTGTCAAAACCTTTACCGCGAGTCCACTGACCGTCGCGCCGCTGCAAGTCGCGCGCTGTCACATCGTTCCCAACGGCATATCCAAACACATGTCTCGGCGCGTCATCGGCAGAAATCCAGCGTCCTCCCCGGCCAATCACCACCACCAGTTCGGCCTCATGCTCAACCCGGTTCGACTGGGGTGGAATGACGATGTTTTCGCCGCTGCCGATCACGCTGGACGGCGGTTTCAGAAATAAAAGGGGAATATCGGGAACATCCACACCGTGCTCCCGGGCGTGTTCCACGTAATTGCGGCCTACACAGATGATTTTTCCAGGTTGTACCGGAGCCAGCAGCGCCACTTTTTCCAGTGGAATTTCCGCTTCCATACGGCGGTATTCGCCGAATAGCGATCCTTCAATTCGCCCCACTTTGTCCTCCAAAATCCAGCCAAAATGGGGTTCTTCGTTACCGTAACGATATCGAATGAAACGCATGAGACGTCCTCCACCAATTTGAATTTTCACAGTTTAACATGTTTTTTTGTTTCTTAGGTATAATTGGCGGTGCGGGCGGATAGCTCAGTTGGTTAGAGCACATCCCTTACAAGGATGGGGTCGCAGGTTCGAGTCCTGTTCCGCCCACCAATGCATTTTTCAAAGCCCAAATTTTTAGCAATAGCACTATTTTTACCTTTCCTGCTTGCCGCAGTCCTTTCTGGCTGCCAGTCTGCCGCCCCAACACCCATACCCGAAGCCTCTCCCACCGACACACTTGCCGCTGTGACGATTTATCCCACAGTCACACCTGTAACTTCCGCAAGCCCCACACCTGCTGCCAATGCGTTTACCTTTTTGTGGGCTGGCGATACGCTTTTGGACGACGCTGCCCAACCCCTGCTGGATGAACACGGCTATCTATATCCCTTTGAATATCTGGAAGGTTATCTCGAGGCCGATTGTTCCATCTTAAACCTGGAAGGCCCCATCACCACCCTGACCGGACTCTGGGATCCCTCACAAAGATGGAGCTACAACGCCAACCCCCTCAGCGCTGAAGCCCTGGCAAGCCTGGGTTTTGACGCCGTCAGCCTGGCCAACAACCACAGCCTCGACCGCGGTTCTCAGGGAATCCTGGACACGGTTGCCAATCTTCAGAATAACGGTATGATCGCTTTTGGGGCCGGCGTGAACCTGCAACAGGCCCGCAAACCGGTTTTCATTCAAACCATCTATGGCAAGGTGGCTGTGATTGCCTTCAGTCAAAAATACACCGACAAACGCACAGCCAAATCCAATCATCCCGGCAACTTCATTTTAAGTGTCGATAACATTCGTGAAAGCTATGAAAATGCCAGGGCTAATGGAGCTGCCTGGGTGGTTGCCTTTGTGCACTGGGGCGAAAATTACGCAAACATCAATGCTGATCAGGAACACTGGGCGCAGGAATTCGCCTACATGGGTTATGACCTGGTCATCGGTCATCACCCGCACATGGTTCAGCCGGTTGATTTTATCGGCAAAACCCCCATCGTCTTTTCCGTGGGCAATTTCGTCTTCGGCAGCAAAGGCCGTTTCACCGAAGAATTTCCCGGCTACGGCTTGCTGGTGAAAAGCGAACTGACCGACCAGGGTTTCACCCGCCTGTTGTTCACCTGCCTGCAAACCGACAATGACGTGGTCAATTATCAACCGCGGCCGTGCACACCACAGCAGTCAACCGCGCTGCTCAAAAAGCTTCACCCCAAAATGGAACTGCTGGTAGACGGCACCGGCGTCTTAAACCTCAAATAATCCACCATCTAGCGCACCAGGAGCCTTGCATGACTCATCCTCTCTCGCCTTTCTTTTCCCCTTCCGGCGTGGCCATCATCGGCGCCTCGGCCAACCCCGCCAAACTAAGCCACGGCATCCTGAAAAACCTCAAAGAAAGCTCCTACCGGGGTAAAGTCTATCCGGTCAATCCTGGATCCACCGAGATTCTGGGCTATACCACTTATGCCGACATCAGCCAGGTGCCCGACCCCGTGGAACTGGCGGTTTCGGTGTTGCCCGCCCCCCTCACCCCCGACACCCTGCGCGCCTGCGGTGAGCGCGGCATTCGCGCCGTCATCATCATCTCCGGCGGATTCAAAGAAGTGGGCGCCGCCGGCGAACAGCTTGAGCAGCAGTGCCTCGAGATTGCCCGCCAGTACGGCATGCGCCTGATTGGCCCCAATTGCGTGGGCACCATGGACCTGTTCAGCGGGTTGAACACCACCTTTATTAAGGGCATGCCCGCCCGCGGCAGCATTGGTTTTCTCTCGCAGTCGGGCGCGGTGTGCGGGGCGGTGGTCGATATCGTCAGCAGCATGGGCATTGGCTTCTCCAACTTCTCCAGCCTGGGCAACGAAGCCGACATCAACGAAACCGACATCATCGAGTACCTGGCGCAGGATGACAACACAAAAGTCATCGCCGCCTACGTGGAAGCCGTTCAAAACGGCAGCGGCTTTATTGAAGCCGTCAGCCGTGTGACCCCGTACAAGCCGGTGTTGGTGCTCAAAGCCGGCCGCACCGGCGAGGGCGCCCGCGCGGTCTCTTCGCACACCGGCTCGCTGGCCGGTTCGCACACCGCATATCAGGCCGCCTTTGAACGCTGCGGAGCGCTGGAAGTGACCTCCGGCGAAGAATTGTTCAACCTATCGCTGGCGCTCACCAGCCCCACCCGGCTTACTGGCAATCGCGTGGCCATCCTCACCAACTCGGGCGGTCCCGCCGCCCTGGCATCTGACAGCCTGGCACAACACAGCCTCACCCTGGCCTCACTCTCTGCCGCCGCGCAGCAAAGCCTGCGTGAAAAACTGGTGCCCAGCGCCCAGGCGCAAAACCCGGTGGACATGCTGGGCGGCGCCACCCCGTTGGAATATGAAGCCGCCCTCAACGCCTGCCTGGCCGATGACCAGGTGGATGCCGTGCTGACCATCCTCACCCCGCAGGCGCTGGTCAACCCCCTGGAGGTGGCGCAGGCCATGCACCGCACCGCAGCCGATCAGCCCAAGCCGGTGATTGCCTGCCTGATGGGTGGCGCCAGCATCCAGGAAGCGCGCTTCTTCCTCAACACTCACAACATCCCCATGTACGTCTATCCCGAGCAGGCTGCTGCCGCGCTGGGCGCTTTGCTGCGCCGCTCGCAGTGGCTGAGTGGCTATGCGCAACAAACCCCGGCTGAAGCCGACGCTCCCGCCGTGCTTCCCCCTGCCGTCGATCAAATTCTGCAGGCCGCCGCGGGAGCCGTCAGCCTGGGAGAATTTGAAACCCGTCCCATCTTGCAAAGCCTGGGCATTCCCATCGCCCCCGGCGGGATGGCCGCCGACGCGCAACAAGCCGCCCACCTGGCTGAACAGATCGGCTGCCCGGTGGTGATGAAGATCGTCTCGCAGCAGATTCTGCACAAATCCGACGCCGGCGGCGTGCTGCTCAACCTGCAATCACCCGCCGAGGCGGCGCAGGCATTCGAGCAGCTCACCGGCAAAATCAAAGCCAGCCATCCCGCCGCCGTCATCCAGGGCGTGCTGGTTGAAAAAATGGCGCCCAAAGGCATCGAAGTCATCCTGGGCATGCGTCGCGACCCCACCTTTGGCCCGCTGATGATGTTCGGCCTGGGCGGTGTCTTTGTTGAATTGTTTTCGGACGTGGCCTTTGCCCTGGCGCCCCTCAACCGCGAACAGGCTTTGCGCATGATTGAAAAAACAAAAGCTGCCCGGCTGCTGCGCGGCCTGCGCGGTGCCTCTCCCGCCGACCTCGACGCCGTGGTCGACTGCCTGGTGAAGCTCTCGCACTTTGCCTTGAACGCCTCCAATGTGGCCGAGTTTGAGATTAACCCCCTGCTGGTTTACCCACACGGCCAGGGTGTGCTGGCGATTGATTCACGGGCGATATTGGTGAGAGAATAGTCAGTCAAATGAAATCTTCGGTGTGCTCTGGAGTTTGATGTGCATGATTTGATCTATTCAGTGAATTCGCTGAGGAACACTTCAAGTGACATGACAACTACGCGAAGTAAAAGATGTCTCCATCCAATCGTCTTCTCCCAAATTTGGCGTTTTTAAGCATCTTTCTTAATTAGCGTGACAAACTTTTTTGTATCACTCTTTTTAGCCGTCAGGAAGATTTTACATCATCTAAAGATTACTTGAACCCGTCCAATCTTCCCATCTACCAGACGCACCTTGATACCGTGTGGATGCACAGGACTACTGGTGAGGATATGCATGACCACACCTTCGGTCAATAGACCGGACCTCTGATTATGTTTTTCCACGATCATCACCCGCATCCCAGGTTGAATTTCCTTACGTATTGGTATGGACATTGTAATGATTTTCTCCTGCTAACATTATAAATAATCCAACTATCCTTTACCACTTGAGTTTAGAGTTCGAGATCTAAGATAGCACCTTAACAAAAAGTGGAATTGCTGGTAAAAGCATCGTCGACTAAACCATGCTACTCCAACAATTCCGACAAACAGTATACCAAGCAATGCGCAAACGTGCAGACGCTTTTCTCGATCTGATGGATGCGCTGACCGTGGCGGGTCATGTCAACTCACCGGTAGCACTGAG
>Ga0228536_1000767_pt1 | contig 46981 bp, 39 predicted proteins | sample SJ1Smetagenome_FD_168611 | JGI IMG/M metagenome (GOLD analysis project Ga0228536, IMG submission 168611) | Enriched culture of PCE-dechlorinating microbial communities from Ithaca, New York, USA - SJ1.S | ecosystem: Engineered > Modeled > Simulated communities (microbial... > Unclassified...
TTGCATGCGGATTGCCGTCGAACTGGAGCGCATCGCGGACCTGGCCGTCAACGTGGCGCGCAGGGGAGTGTTCATGAGCAGCCGGCCTCCGCTGCCCCCCAACCCGTCCCTGGAGCAGTTGGCGGTCACGGCGCTGGACATGCTGCGAACGGTCATCGACTCGTTCGTCAGGCAGAACGCGGATGAAGCCCGCGAGGTCTGCCAGATGGACGATACGGCCGACGATCTGAACGTGAAGGTCCTCAAGAGCCTGCTGGATCACATGGTGAAGGAGGCCCCGGCGGTGGAGCGCTCGGTTCAGACCATCATCGTTTCGAGGTGCCTCGAACGGGTGGCCGATCAGACCACCAACATCGCCGAGAGCGTCATTTTCATGGTCCTGGGGGTGAACATCAAGCATCACTGCGAATAGAGCCGCCCGCCGGAAAGCTGTCCGGCCCGGGCTTCGGGCCGGTCATCGACGTCTCAGCGTTATCCGCATCCGCCGGGCTCCCGCTGATGTTCCGCGTAGTCGATCGAAACGGCGCAATACGCCTCCCTCATCAACGGCGAGGAGATCAGGAAGTCGGCGGTGGAGCGGTTACAGGCGATGGGAATATTGTAGACGACCGCAATCCTCAGCAGTGCCTTCACATCGACGTCATGGGGGTGCGGCTGCATCGGATCCCAGAAGAAGATCATGAAATCGATGCGTCCCTCGGCGATCAACGCTCCCAGTTGCTGATCTCCGCCCAGCGGGCCGGACTTCAGCTTGACGACCTCGAAGCGTTCGGGGTCGCCGCCCTGTTCCTCCAATTTGATTCGGATGGCGTTTTCAACCATCCTTCCGGTGGTCCCCGTGGCGATGATCCGGTGTTCGATCAGGGTTCCCCAGTTCCATTGCACCCACTCGATCAGGTCCCCCTTGCGATTGTCGTGGGCGACCAGAGCTACGTTTTTGAAGCGTTGCACCATATTCCTCCTCGTATGGGTTGACGTCTTCCGGATCATTCCCGTGGCGGCGTAACCCGCTCCGGGAATCCCGGCCATTCCGAATTCCCCCGGTCTTCCTCCCGGGTGAACGGGGTGGTCCGCGTTCAGGCGGCTTTAAATCGAGCCTTCCTCTCCGCCGCCTTCTTGCACTTGATGCACTGAGTGGCCGACGGATGTGCCTTCAGCCGGTTCAATTCGATCTCCTTGCCGCATTCCTCGCAAACGCCGAAATCACCCGTCCTGATGCGTTGCAGACCGTTGAGAATTTCCTGGACCAGGCGCTCGCTGCGGCAATGCATGTGCAGCAGGAATTCCTGCTCGGTTCTTATGGAGGTTCGGTCCACCTCGTCCATGGGGTCGTGAACGGTTCCCATGCCGGCCATCTTGAGCAACCTTCCGCGCATGGCCGGGAAAACCTCCATCAGGCGCTTGATAAGAATATCGTGGAAGTACACCGACAACTCTTTGTCCATGATCCTCGCTCCCTCCTGAATCGGCGACGATTCAAGCCATTCCGTGAGCTGTTTCGCCGGCTGCCGCTCCAGGAACTATCACAGGAGAAGGCGCGGAGAATCCCGCATTCCGCCAGGCCATGCTTCGGGAGATTCTACTTCCCGAAAGTCACGATCCCCCGCGCCCGCTTCGGGCGAAATGGAATTTGGGCAGGCAACCGTCTTTGTGGTGAGATTGTAGAATCCCATTGTTACGCCGTCGTGTCGGACGTGCGGAAAATGAGTGAACCGAAAGGGCGGAACCGGAAGGAGGATCGGGCATGAAGCGTTGGCGTTGCGACGGCCGCGCACGAGTAATGGCGAATGTCACACGGTTGTAACAAAAGGGTCATCTTGACGTCATAAATGCATGATTAATTGGAGTCGACTCGAACGTGGAGGGTCCCGATGCCCAAGGCACGCATCCTTATCGTGGAAGACGATTCGGACATCCTTCATCTGCTGGCATACAACATCGAGGCGGCAAGCTTCGACGTGGTGACGGCGATGGACGGGAATACCGCCCTGGAAATGGTGAGGCGGCATCCGCCCAATCTCGTCGTTCTGGACCTGATGATTCCCGGCATCGACGGATTCGAGGTCTGCAAGGAGTTGAAACGGGGCGCGGAAACCAGGGGTATCCCCGTGATCATGCTCACGGCGCGGGGCGAGGAAGTGGACCGCATTGTCGGCCTGGAGCTCGGAGCGGACGATTACGTGGTGAAGCCATTCAGCCCCCGGGAATTGATCCTGAGGATTCGGGCGATTCTGCGCCGGTCCGCGACGGAAGCGATAGAGGAAAGAATCTGGCGGTCCGAAGGCCTGAGCGTGGATTTCGAAGGCCACAAGCTCACCGTGGACGGTGCCGAAACACCGCTCACGGCCACGGAATTCAAGCTTCTGGCCGAATTCGTCCGCACTCCCGGGAAGGTGTTGACAAGAGACCAGCTGCTTGACCGGGTATGGGCCTATCAGTTCGAGGGCTATGCCCGGACGGTCGATACTCATGTGCGGCGCTTGCGCCGGAAACTCGGACCCCATGCGGACCGGGTGGAAACCGTGCGCGGCGTCGGATACCGTTTTCGAGGCTGAACCGATGCAACGCAATTATACCTGGAGAACCCGCATCCTGCTCTCCTTCTGGATGGTGCTGCTGTTGGCGCTGCTGCTGCCGCCGTGGTACTACTTCCGCATTCTGACCCGGGAGACGATGGACGAGACCACGAAGGCGGCCATTCAACAGCTCGGCCTCGCCCGGTGGTTCCTGGACCGAGAAAAGGGAATCCGGACCGTGGAGGACCTGCAGGATCGGATCGTCGAAATCGGCGGACAGCTTGACCTGCGGCTCACCTACGTTGCCGTGGGGGGCAGAGTCATCGCGGATTCGGTGGTGCCCCGCGCGGACATTCCCAATATGGACAACCATGCCGGCCGCCCGGAGATCATCGAGGCCCGCGACCGGGAGGTGGCGGTCGTCACGCGGTTCAGCCGGACGACTCAAACCGAGCTGCTGCATGTCGCAAGGACGGTCGAGGGAAGGGGAGCGATTCCCCCCGGAGTCCTGCGCCTGGCCACCCCACTGTCCAAAATCAGAGAACCTTTGGACCGGCTGAAGAACAGCCTCCTCCTGTTCCTTGCCCTGGTTTCCATCGCGACCGCCGGGTTGAGTTACTTCCTGGTCCGTCGATTGAACGAGCCGCTCAGGGCCATGATCCATACCGCGGGAGCCATCGCTACGAAGGATTACAGAACGCGCATTCATTCCAGTCCGGGGCAGGAATTCTATCCCCTCACCCAGTCCATCAACCGGATGGCGGAGAGTATCGAGAATCACGTGAGAACCATCACGGAGCAAAAGCAGCAACTGGAAGCGGTATTCGACGCAATGCAGGAAGGGGTGATGGTGCTCGATACGCAGGGAAGGATCCGAACCACCAACCGGAGCTTTTCCGGGCTGGTTCCCGGCGATTCCGCCGTTGCGGGTCGCCGTCCCCTGGAAGTCATCGTCAACGTGGAGTTGCAGGAATCATGCGATCGTATCATGGCCTCGACGTCGGATTCGGAGGGTGCGCCCTTCAGCCTGCAGATCACCCTCGGACAGGAACGCACCTATGACGTGAACATCGTCAGGATAGCGGACAGCCAGACGGGTGCCGGAGCGGTCGTCGTGTTCCACGATATCAGCGAGCTGAAACGGCTGGAGAAGGTCCGGCAGGATTTCGTGGCGAATGTCTCCCACGAATTGAGAACTCCGCTGACTTCCATCAAGGGCTACACGGAAACCCTCCTCGCCGAAGACCGGGTCGATCCGCACATGCTTTCCTCCTTTCTGCAGATCGTTTTGAAAAACACGAACCACGTGGTCAAGATAGTGGAGGACCTGCTCCAGCTTGCCAGGCTCGAGGCACAGCAAAAGCCTCCCAATGCGGTTCCCGTAAATGCGGCGAACGCGTTGACGGCCGCATGGAAGGCGTGTGCGCACCAGGCCGATAGCAAGCGAGTGCGACTCGAAAGCACCCTGCCGGAAGGCGATGTCTGGGTGTGTGCCGATTTCGACCAACTGGTGCAGGTCTTTCGCAACCTGTTGGAAAATGCCATTCGGTACAGCCCCGAAGGGGAGGCTGTCACGGTTTCGCATGAAGCCCGCCGGGAGAAGGTGACCCTCATGGTTCGAGATGAAGGACCGGGGATTCCCGGGGCGCATCAGCAGCGGATTTTCGAACGCTTCTACCGGGTCGAAAAGCACCGGAGCGACAATTGGGGAAGCACGGGATTGGGATTGGCCATCTGCCGGCACATCCTTCGAAACCTCGGAGGCCGAATCCGGGTGCAAAGCCCCAATACCGGCGGCACCGCGGGAACCACTTTTCTTTTCACGCTTCCCGCGGCGCCGCAAGGAGCCGGGGAACCGGGAACGCAAAACGATCCAGCCGTCACGATATGACCGTGACAATAGAGAGCAAGGCACATGAGCATGCTGAAGATGGCCTCAACGAAGCTGAATTTCTTTTACGGCGGTTTTCAGGCGCTGAGCGACATCTCGCTCGAGTTCGAGCGGAACCGGGTCACCGCCCTCATCGGGCCTTCCGGGTGCGGCAAGAGCACCTTTCTTCGGTGTCTCAACCGCATGAACGACCTGATCCCCGGGGCCCGTGTCGAGGGGACTATCCTTCTTGACGGTGAAGACATCTATGCATCGGAAATGGATGTGGTGACGCTGCGTCGTCGCGTGGGAATGGTGTTCCAGAAACCCAACCCGTTTCCCAAGACCGTTTTCGAAAACGTCGCCTATGGTCTGCGGGTCAACGCCATAAAGGATGAAACGTTCATCGCGGAACGGGTGGAGAAGAGCCTTCGCCGGGCCGCCCTGTGGGAGGAGGTGAAGGAGCGGCTGCACCAATCCGCGCTCGGCCTGTCCGGCGGACAGCAGCAGCGGCTGTGCATCGCCAGGGCATTGGCGGTGGAACCCGAGGTGCTGCTCATGGACGAACCCGCTTCCGCCCTCGATCCCATTGCCACTCAAAAGATAGAGGAATTGATACAGGAACTGAAGAAGAACTACACGATCATCATCGTGACGCACAACATGCAGCAGGCGGCGCGGGTTTCGGACGTCACGGCCTTCTTCTACATCGGGGCGCTGATCGAGGTGAACACCACCGAAACGTTGTTCACCCGGCCCAAATATCGGCAGACGGAAGACTACGTCACGGGCCGCTTCGGTTGAGATTGATTCCCGAAGGCTCCATCACGGCAGGACCGGACCCGGCGGGGTCCGGGAGATGCATTCCACCGGGAGAGTGAAGCATATGGAAAGTCGATTCCTCAAGGAACTGGACCGGCTCCGGATGATCATCCTGGAGATGGCCGCGCGGACCGAAACGGCATTGGAGAAGTCCGCAAAGGCTTTTTTCGAGCGGGATGTGGAACTGGCCGAGGAGGTGATCCGAGGCGACGACGCAATCAACCGGCTGGAAGTCGACGTGGACCGGCTCAGCCTTCGCCTGCTCGCCCTGGAGCAGCCCATGGCGCGGGATCTTCGCTTCATCGTGGGTTGCATGCGGATTGCCGTCGAACTGGAGCGCATCGCGGACCTGGCCGTCAACGTGGCGCGCAGGGGAGTGTTCATGAGCAGCCGGCCTCCGCTGCCCCCCAACCCGTCCCTGGAGCAGTTGGCGGTCTCGGCGCTGGACATGCTGCGAACGGTCATCGACTCGTTCGTCAGGCAGAACGCGGATGAAGCCCGCGAGGTCTGCCAGATGGACGACACGGCCGACGATCTGAACGTGAAGGTCCTCAAGAGCCTGCTGGATCACATGGTGAAGGAGGCCCCGGCGGTGGAGCGCTCGGTTCAGACCATCATCGTTTCGAGGTGCCTCGAACGGGTGGCCGACCAGACCACCAACATCGCCGAGAGCGTCATTTTCATGGTCCTGGGGGTGAACATCAAGCATCACTGCGAATAGAGCCGCCCGCCACGCAGCAGTCCCGAGTAACCTTGCCCGTTTTTATCCCTTTCTTTGCAGCCTCGCCCGGCAGACGATGGCGACCAGGTTCATCCCGAAAACCAGCGCGATGAGGACCAGGGCCGTGCCGTATTGAAGGGGCCGCGTGACCTCGATCTGGGTTCCCGCGGTGGCCAGGACGTATATGTGGTAGGGCAGAGCCATTACCGGGTCGAACAGGGAAGCGGGCAGATGCGGCGTGAAGAACACGACGGCGGTGAACATGATGGCGGCGGTCTCGCCGGCGGCCCGACTGATGCCGAGGATCGAACCGGTCAGCATGCCGGGGAACGCGGCGGGAAGCACTACGCGCAGGATGGTCTGCCACTTGGTCGCGCCGAGAGCCAGGGACGCTTCCCGGTAGGTTGCGGGCACGGATCGCAGCGCTTCCTCCGCCGTCCCGATGATGACCGGCAGAATCAGAACCCCAAGGGTCAGCACTCCCGACAGGATGCTCACACCCAGCTTGCACCAGGTGACAAAAAAGGCCAGTCCGAACAACCCGAACACGACCGATGGAACTCCGGCCAGGTTGTTGATGCCCAGGCGGATGACGCGCAACGCCGGACCCGGACGCGCGTATTCGTGCAGGAAGATGGCCGATGCAACCCCCCAGGGAAAGGCCACCAGCATGGACCCGAAACCCAGCAGAAAGGTGCCGGCGATACAGGGGAAAATACCGCCCCTGGTCATGGAATCCAGCGGCGGCTGACTGAGGAACGTCCAGTCGACGGCACGCCACCCGTTGCAAACGAGAAAGGAAATGATGATGAAAAGGGCCATTCCGTTGACCAGGGCCGCACCGCGCAAAACGCCGAAGACCGCCTTCTGAAGCAGGTGCCGGGTCCGTATGGACATGCGGGAGGGTATTTCGAGGGAGGGGCCCGTGGCGCCGGGCGCTTCCCGGGCATCGGACGGCCGTGGGGGCGGGGGGGCGGCGGGCCGGGCCGAGGAGCTCCGGTTTGCGCTCGGGAGCCGGGCAGTGATCGATTCCATGCGGGATTTCCTTTCCCTTCTACAACGTGGCGGCGCCCACCTGTTTGTGCTTTTGAGCGATAGCGTCCGCCACGAGGTTGAAGAGCATCGTGAAGATGAAGAGAGCGATGCCGATGGCGAAAAGAGCGTGGTAATGGTCGCTCCCGAAAGGGGCTTCGGCCATTTCCGCGGCGATGCTTGCCGGCATCGGCCTCACCGGGTTGAATATGGAACCGGGGATCATGGCCGCTCCACCCGCAACCATGAGCACCACCATGGTTTCCCCGATGGCCCGGGACATTCCGAGGATGACAGCGGTGCTGATGCCCGAAAGCGAGGCGGGCACAATGACCCTGAGGATGGTTTCCATGTGAGTGGCGCCCAGCGCCAGGGACGCCTCCTTAAGGTCCTTGGGCACGCTGTGGACGGCGTCTTCCGAGATGCTGCAGATCGTGGGGACGGACATGAAGGCGAGCATCAAGGATGCGTTGAAGAGATTCAAGCCGGTGGCGATATCGAAAGTGTCCTGCAGGAACGGAGCGACGACAACCATCCCGAAAAAGCCGATCACTACCGACGGCAGAGCCGCCAGGAGCTCGAAAACGGGTTTGGCGATTTCCCGAACCCGCGCCGAAGCGATTTCAGCCAGGTAGACGGCGGTCATGACCCCGAGCGGGATGGCGATGAGCGCCGAAAGGCACGTCACCGCCAAAGACGCGACCAGCAGGGGTAAGATACCGAAGTCGGGCGGAGAGGAAGTCGGATACCATTCCCGTCCGAAAAGAAACCCCGTCAGGGACACCTTTCCCAGGATGGGGGCGCCTTCCACGAAGAGGAAGAGCACGATCGTGGAAAGCACCAGGATGGAAATCGATGCGGTGAGAAGAAAGATCAGGCGGATCAACCGCTCTCTGGTATGACGCTTTGCGATCATCGGTACAGTCTCTCAAACCTTCTCCCGCCTGTCGCGGTGAAAGGTCGCCGTGCGCCGGACCATGCCCTCGGCTAATACAGGGGGACGAAACCGGCTTCTTTCACGATTTTCTGCCCCTTGAGCGGGTGCAGCACGTAGTTGATCAGTTTGAGGGCGTCGCCGGTCGGCCAGCCGCGGGTGAACATGTACAGCGCGCGCGAAATGGGGAACCTGCCGTTCAGCGTGGTCTCCTCGTTGCCCGGAACGCCGTTCACCGTGAGTCCCTTGACGCTCTTGTCCAGGTACCCGATCCCCACATAGCCGATGGCGTTCTTGTTCTTCGAAACGGCCTGAACGATAGCGCCGCTGGAAGCCTGAAGGAGAGCGCCGGGGAAAACACGCTCCTTTTTCATGACCTTTTCTTCCCATACTTCATAGGTGCCGGACGAAGTGTCGCGGGAGATGACCACGATTTCACCGGCCGGTCCGCCCAACTCCTTCCAGTTCCTGATCTTGCCCATGTAGATGTCCTTGAGCTGATCCATCTTGATGTCCGTCAGGGTATTGGCCGGGTTCACCACCGGGACGATACAATCGTGGGCGACGGCGAAAGGAACCGGATAAGCGCCTTTCTGGACGGCGAGCTTGACCTCTTCATCCTTGATGAAGCGGGAGCTGTCGGCGATGTCGGCGATCCCGTCGATAAGTGCCTTGATCCCATTCCCGGAACCGCCCCCGGAAACGGAAATGGTGACGTCGGGAAACTCCTTCATAAAAGCTTCCGCAACCTTCTGAGCGATGGGCAGCACCGTGGTCGAGCCGTCTACCTTGAGCGAACCCGCGCGGGCTCCGGTTGCGACCAGGCAGACAAGGAGCAGCACAGCCGGAATCAGCCATTTCGATTTCATAACCATAGTCCTCCATCTGAATTGAGATTTCCGTTGTCCGTTCAAACAAACCGCACACTTTCGCCGGAACCGGTCCGACGCGTGTTCCGGCTCTGATCATAGGCAGGGAATGTTACGGGGATGTTACAGGTCTGTAGAGATTGGGTGAAAGCGGACCTTTGTGGTTCGATCGGCAGGCCGGGGATGGGGTGTGCCGGCGGAATGGGGTGCCCGTCCGGCGGGGAATGTGGAAGGCCGGCGACAAAGAGAAAACGGGACCTTCGACACGGGATTCCGTTCCTTTCTCAGCTCCCCGCCTTTGAGATCGCGTCCATGAGGCCGAGAAAACGTTCGGGAGGGACATAGCCGACCACGCGCAAATCCTTGCGCTCCCGTCCGGCCGCGTCCAGGAAGACGACGGTCGGGACGCCCCGGATTCCGTACTTCTGCATAAGCCGCCGATGGAGAGGGTCCCCTCCGGCGGTGAGGTCCACTTTGAGCATGACGAAGCCGTTCCGGGCGCGTTCCACCACGGAAGAATCGCTGAAGGTGAATCGTTCGAGTTCCCGGCACGGCATGCACCATGCGGCGTAGAAGTCGATGACGACAGGCCTTCTCAGCCTCTGCGCCTCCTGGAGATTCTCCTCGGAATAGGGTTTCCATTCCACGCCCGCGCCGCGCATCATCCCCGAAACCGCCAGGAACGCGGCCAGCGCAAAACACATCAGGCCCATGGCGGCTTTCGTCCGGAGGAAGGCCTGCGAGTCGTCCATGGTTCGGTCGACCCATCCCAGGTGCACCCCGGCGGCCACGGCCACCGCAGCCAACAGCCAGGTTTCTACGAAAACCGGGAAAACCGGGCTCGCAAGGTGAGCGGCCATGCCGATCAGTACCCAGCCCATGAGCTTTCTCACCCAGACCATCCAGCCGCCCGAGCGGGGCAGCCGGTCGAGATACCCCGAAAACACGGCCAGGACGAACAGCGGGCACCCCAGGCCGAGGCTCAACGTGAAGAACACGACAAAACCGAACAAGGGGCTTCCGATACCGGCCACCCAGGTGATGAGACCCAATACGAACGGGCCGATACATGGAGCGGTGACGATCCCCAGGGTCAAACCCATGAACACGCTGCCGAAGTACCCCGGATAGGGCTTCGCCGCCGCTTGCGTGAGGCCGGCCGGCAGCCGGAGCTCCCAAAAACCGAAGAGGCTCGTCGCAAAGACGACCAGAACGACGGCCACGGCAGAGAGCACCAGGGGATTCTGCAACAGGCCGCCCATGATCCCGCCGGTCAGGGCCGCGACGACACCCAGCAGGGAATTCGTGACCGCCAGGCCGGCCACGTAGCACAAACCGTGCGCGACGACCGATCCCGCGCCGGCGCCCGCTCCTGTCGTCCTCCCGCCGAAATACGAGACGGTGATGGGAATCAGCGGATAAACGCAAGGGGTGAGGTTGAGGGCCATTCCGCCGGCGAAGATCCCCAGAAGCGTCCATATCATGGTCCAGCCCTGGAGTGGTGCGGGCACTCCGTTCGGCGTGTCCACCGAGGGAACGTCCACCGGGGCGACCGCACATCCGGTGAGCCACAGCGCGCCTGCGGCGGCGGCTGCCGCCGCCATCGTCACGATCAGCCACTTCCGACTTCGCATGTTGAGCCCTTATGAGCGAGAGCGGGCCGGACTTCCGGTGGAAGCCTGCCCTCCCGTTCCACCTTCAAAATAAAACACACTCCACTTTCCCGGGGAACGCACCGAAATTCCGGGGCGGTCGGGCCGCCTCAGGGACCGTTTCGTCAAGCGTCTTCAACAAGCTGTCCATGATGATCGACCCCTTGCGCGGGTCAGAACGTATTCCTGTCCGAAAGCGAATCTTTGGCGATCGTGCCCAGCATCCTGACGACGTCGAGGGTTCTCGGATCGCTCAGCTCATAGTAGACGAACGCTCCGTTGCGCTCGATCTTGACGAGCAGGGTGCGTTTAAGCTCGCGAAGATGGTGGGAAACGAGCGGCTGCGACAAACTCAGTTCTTTGGCAATGCCGCCGACCGATTTCTTTCCCCTGCTGATGCAATCCAGAATGCGCAGCCGGTTTTCATCGGAGAGGCTCTTGGCCAGATCGGCCGCCGACTGCAGGTGTTCGCGCTGCAAAGCCGGTCCTTTCCGAGCGACTCGACCGCGAGACAGACCGCCGATTCCCATGGCCTTATCGGAGGGTGTACGTTTTGCACCGTCGGATTGCGACATCGTTTCGGCTCTCCCTTTCGTTCCGCAGTGGATTGCTGCCCGGTGCGCAGGCGGGCCGCGCGCTGTCGGCCGCTCCACGGCCGATCTTCGACTCCTGTGAAATGCCCGCCTTCCCTCGTTTCCTCGCGTGACTCAGTACATAAGCAATTATTTATATAATGGAACGCCCGTCAACCCATTTCTTGGCCCCGGCAGCCCCGCATCCCGTGCCGTTCGTGCCGGGCTGCCCCGGAGACGCTCTGTAACGTCGTGTCGCGCCACAGCTGGGCAGCGATTCGCCTTTTGGCTGGATCTTGTCCCTTGGGAGGTGATAGGCTCCGCTCCGGTGATGTACCGTGAATGCGTTGAACACCGGGCGGCGAGGACGAGGTTCGACGCGGCCGGGTTTCGGGAATCACGCAAGGGACGCGCGGACCGCCCCGGGAATGCTTCTTCACCCGGGAGCGACATTGCCGGCGCGGTGCGACGGGAGTGTATGCAGCAGGGGGGAACGGCCCGACAGTCGCGAACGTGGAAATCCAAACGGACGGCATTTCGGAGGAAGGCTCAAGGCTTGGGATTGAACCAGGGGTACGAATACCGGGAGCAGATCGACGCTCGGGGGGCCGGTCTTACGGTCCGGGAGTACCTGGCCGCCGCATACCGTCATTCTTCGGAGGCGGAATGGACGGCTCGGCTGGAGAACGGTGAGGTATGCCTGGATGGCCGGCGGGTGCAAGGAAGCGTCGTTCTGAAACCGGGCCAGTGGCTGGTCTGGCGGCGTCCGCCCTGGGAAGAGCCGGATGTGCCGCTCGCATATGCCGTCCTCTACTCCGATGAGGACCTCCTGGCGGTCGCGAAGCCTCGAGGTCTTCCCACGGTCCCCGCCGGCGGCTTTCTCGATAACACGCTTCTCGCCCTGGTCAGGCGGATCTGTCCTGAAGCCACTCCCGTGCATCGCCTGGGGCGTGGGACATCGGGAATCGTGCTGCTTGCGCGCACGGCGCGTGCCCGGTCGGTTCTCGCGGCGGCCCTGCGACGCAGCGAAGTGACAAGAACCTATCGCGCTCTGGCCGGCGGCTTACCTGGCCGCGATGCGTTCACGGTCGGGTCTCCCATCGGTCCCGTGCCGCATCCGCTCCTTGGAAGCGTGCATGCCGCCAACCCCGCCGGCCGACCTGCGCTCAGCCTGGTCGAGGTCCTGGAGCGACGAACGGGCTGCTCCCTGGTCGGTGTCCGCATCAAAACGGGAAGACCTCATCAGATACGGATTCATCTTGCGTGCGCGGGACATCCGCTGCTCGGGGACCCGCTTTATGCCCCGGGGGGAGTGATCGTGGAAGGGGGATGCGCGCTCCCGGGAGATCCGGGATACCTGCTTCACGCGGAGAGCCTGCGCCTCCTCCATCCCGCCACGGGAGAGCCCTTCGAATTATGGTGCCGGCCTCCGCCCGAGCTCCGGCTCCGATCGGAATAATGCTTGAATCGTGAACGGCCGCCTGGCGGCGGCGGGCGCCCGCCGCATCCCGCCTTTATTTCTTCTGTTTCAGCAGTGCCTCGAGCCCGGCGAACGGCTTGAAGGTGGACGCACGTTCGCGTTCTTCGCCCGCGATCGGTTCGTCATACCATTCACCGTCCTGGCCGCGGGAGTGTTCGTTGTCGTGGCAGTAGAGGCACAACAGTTCCCAGTTGCTGCCGTCCGGAGGATTGTTGTGGTGATTGTGGTCCTTGTGATGGACTGTGAGCTCCCGGAGCCTTTTCCCCGAGAATTCGCGGCCACACCGGGCGCAAATCCAGGGGAGGATCTTCAGAGCCCGTTCCCGATAGGATTTTTCCCGAAGCGCACGATCGCGCCGGGCTTCTTCATCCTTTCCGTCCATTCGCATTCCTTCCATTCGCCATCTTTTCGACGGGGTGACGGCGAGCCTTCTCGATTCAGGTCTCTGCCGGGGTAATGCACCCCGAACGCACCGTCCGCTAGTCGAGCGCTTTTCCGTGATCCTCCTGGTATTCCGCCAACTGCTGGACCTCCTCGTCCGAATATACCGGCTCCTCCGCCAAGAGACCATCCCGGACCGCCTCATAGTCCCTGGCCGCCACGCCCTGGAATTCTTCCTGGGCGAGGTACAGGCAGCCTTTGCGCAACCAGCTGTTGATGCGCGGATTGATGTTCCTGTAAACGTGCTTGAACGACAACCGGGTTGTGTTCCAGGACGTTCCTTTTCCCAGGAGCAGGACCACGCCGCCCGGCTTGGTGATGCGCTTGAGCTGATCGAAGAACTCCAGTGTGAAAAACCCGATGGCATAAGGATCTTCAATGGAATGGTCCAAGGCGATGATGTCGTACCGCTCTTTGGTGAACCTCACGAACCCGCGGAAATCATCAACGATGAAATTGCTCTTCTTCGATTGTAAGGCCAGCTCGTATTCGCGGGGGAAGAACATCTCCGCCGCTTCGATCACGGGCATGCAGTTCTCGACGATGTCCAACTTTCCGACCATGGGGGAGCTGAGATAGGCGGCCGCCGTCACCCCGCTGCCGTAGCCCAGCAAAAGCACTTTGGATATGCGATTCACGATGCCCAGGCTGGTTTGTGCCCATTGTTCGTGGATGAACCGGTCGATGGGAAGATTGTAACTCTGGTGGATGTTGTTGACTTTGAGGTCGATGGGCGGCTCGTCGAGTCGGAAGTCTCCATCACTGCCGCCGAGCACGAGATGCTTGTACCTAGCGTCGGCCTCGTTGAGTTTCCAGACTTCCACGATGCCGAATTCACTGTCCTTGCTGAAGACGATATTCTCGGAAGGGAACAGCACATCGGCAAAGTCGAGGTGGATCGCTGCCACCGCCAGAACAACCACCGCCGCCGTGATGAACTTCCGCATCATGCTCATCAAAGGATACATCGTGTACAGCGCCACGCCGGCGAACAGCACGGCACAGATGTAGGCCGATCGGATACCCCACAGGGGAACGAGCACGATGCCGTGGGCAAGTCCTCCGATCACGCTGCCGAGGGTGCTGAAAGCATAGATGTAAGTGATGTATTTCTCGCCTCGCCAATGCATGATCTTGACACTGATGGCATAGGCCAGTCCGGACAGGAGCGACGGGGCGAAAACGGATACGATGAAGTAAAACCGCACCAGGTTCTGATGGTGCGAATGATAGATGAAGTATTTTTTCGAAAGGAAGAACAGGATGATGAACAGGATGCTGAGCAGTTGAATGAAGGCGAATCTGCGCCGGGCATCGTTTTCATCCTTGACGCCGAGCTTCCGCCAGGTGCCGAGGTAGGCTCCGAACGCCAGTCCCACCAGGAACACGGAAATGATGATGGCGTTGGACACCGCCGTCGATCCGAAGATGTAGATAAACTCACGTAAAAGCGACAGTTCCAAAAGAAGAGAGACAATTCCGGCGGCGAAAATCGAGATGAAAATCAATCCAATGTCCTTCATCGCTTTCTCCAGAGCACAGGCTTGAGTGTCAAGCCGTACTGCATGCGAAGCGGCCGTCCCAGGTGCACACGAAGCCCCCCCGGCGTTCCACTGCCGATGACGACGAAATACTGCCCCTTCACGCACTTCAGGGCGGTAAGAGCCGAGCCGGATCCCTTCGGACACCCTCACGACGCTCCATTGAGGAACTCAGGCACCTCTTCCTCATTCACGCGAAAGCGGGAATTCGGCTTTTGCAGGGCATTCTGGTCCCCGACTTTCAACAGGGTGACGTTTGAGGGGGATCGTTCGACACACCTTCAGCATAGCACTTGTGTCGTTTTCCCGCAATGCCTGTCCCGCGCGGGTTTTCAGGCAAATGAAACCTCGGGGTTCGACCGAAGCGCATAACCCGATTGCCAAAGCGCCGACGATCGGGGCGCCCGGGAATGGGGCGCGGACCACAGGCGCATCGGGCGGGCGTGCTTGTCTCAGCCGAGCATGACCATGAGCAGCGCTCCAATCGCCAGGCTCAGCAGGATTCCCAGGGGAATGGTCCGGCGGAGGATCTCCGCTTCCCTGCCGATGGCACCGCACATGGAAGCGGCCAGGGCAACCTTCATGGGAGAAGACAGGGAGCCGACGGCACTTCCCACCGCCATGCCCGCGGCGAGAAGAGACGGCGGCACATGGAGGAGTTGGGCCGTGGTGACGTGGAGTTTCCCGAACAGCACGATGGATGCCGTTCCGTAGCCGGTCAGGAATGTGCCCGCCCAGCCGACCAGGGGGGCGAACAACGGGTAGAGCCTGCCGGATATCCCGACCAGCCCGTGGGCCAGGGTGTGGGGGATGCTGCACGAGGGATCCGATTCCGCGAAGCCCGGGTGATAACCCGAAAAGGAGATGATCTGGCCGGCTATGCCGAAGAGCGCCATGGCAAAGACCGGCCGCCAGGCCCGTAGATTGGCGGCGGCGAAGTTCCTCCAAACCCTGGAGCGGTCGCGGACCATCAGCGCCGCAAGAAGGTAGGACAGGATGATGTAGGTGTATGCGGATGCCAGCGGACGAAAATGGATGTCGTGGCCCGGCACGATGGCGACCGTCCCGGGCCAGGTTTCCATGGCCGCGCGCTTGACGGGTTCGATGAGGTTGACGGAGAAAAGACAGACCACCAGGAAAAGCAGCGGAGCCATGTCCGCAAGAAGTTTCGGCGGCAGGTGCCGGCGGCGCAACCCCGGGAGGCTCAGACCGAAAATGACGACAAGCCCTCCGGCCAGACCGGCCACCGCTCCTCCAACATAACGGGCGGCAAGCATCGTTCCGCCCCCCGCCAGCAAGGCCACGACCGTGAGGAGCGGGAAAAGGGAGCCCCATTCCCTGCCCCGCCCCAGCAGCCAGGGCATCGCGTAAATGGTGAGCGCCGTCGCGAACGCGGAAAGCAGCGCGACATCCCGGGTCAGCAGTTCCATTTCCAGACCGGTCACGAAAAGCAATACGGTGAGGATGGCCCCGCCCAGTTCGAGGATCATGAGACCGGCGTAGCCCGCAACCGATAGAGCCGCGGCACCTGTTGAGGGAAGACCCGCCGTGAGCAGCATCGGAGCGACTATCGGTTCCGCCACGATCCCCGCGCCTTCCGAGAGGTTCCCGACGCCCACCGCGATCAGCAGGACATTCTGCCACCAGTTGCTCGTGATGCTCGAGAACCACCCCACGACGCGGGACAGAGAACCGGTTTCCAGGAGCAGTCCGCAGAGCAGCATTCCGGAATGGATGACCAGCAGCAGGGGCAGATTGGTCAGCAGACCGTCCAGTCCCGCCAGCAGGACGACGACCGGCGAGGTCTTGAACCAGACGAGCACCAGCCCGATCGTGTACGCGGTCCCCCAGACGGCCAGCTCCAGTGCCTGGCGTTTGAAGCCCAGGGCCAGTGCCATGATGAGAAGAATGGGAGTCCAGGACATGAAGAAATCGAAGGGATCGATCGCCATCCGTCAGTCCGAGCCTGAACAAGTCGCGTGGCAAAAGCGGGCACTGTCGCGCCCGGAACTCCTATCACCTGGCCGCCGGGGGTTTCCCGGCAGCACTGTGTGCACCGCCGATACCACCGGACTCCGGTTTCAGTTCCGCCCCGTATTCCTTGAGCAAACGCAACGCTTCCCGGCAATCGTCCCGGAGGCCGGCAGGGCAGACGGAATGACAGGAGGATGCAAGCACCAGCTGCAGTTCCAGCAGGGCTTCTTCGGTTTTTCCGAGCTTATAGAGTGTCTCGGCCAGGAACAGATGGTTGGTGCTGTTCCTGGGAGCGATCCTGACCGCGGTGCGAAGGTGTTCGAGCGATTTCTCCATGTTGCCCTCTGAAAGCGGCCAACACGGCGCCTGGCACCTCACGCGTCCCAGCACCCGGTGAGGTCCGCCCTGGTCGTAGGCCTCGTCCAGGTCCAGCGCGACCTCCATCTTGTCCACGATGACCGGCACAAGGCGGAGCCCCCGGCCGGCTCCTCCGATTTCAGCCAGTCCGGCAAGATTCATCCCCAGCCAGTAATGGCCCTCCACCTTCGCCGGGTGTTCCCTGGAGAGAATCTCCGCGTAATAACGACCTTTCTGAAAATACCGCTCGCTTTCGCTCTTCTCGCCAAACTCCCCCAGCATGAAACACAGCCGGGCCAATTCGGTCAGTGTGACGTCGCTGTGTTCTCCGGTCCGCTGAAACTCGCTTTCGTGACCCAGTATCTTACGGCCTATTTCGGAAAGATCGAGCCGGCCTTCCGAAGGGGAGGCCGAGATGCCCGGCGGCTTCTTCTTGACGATCGAAGGGCACCAGGCCGTGCCTGGTGGGGACGCCGGGGACTTTGCACAGAGGTTCTGCAGGCACGGCGCGCAGCCGCAAAGCATAATCGAAAGCACGATGCATGCAAGAGTTTTTGACAGAGCCGCAGACCTCATTTTGCGTCCCCTGTGGAAACCTCGGCGCTTGTCGTCTTTTCGGCGACAATGTCCGGCCCGCTCCGCCGCGGGGTCGTTGACCAGGAACCTGGTTTGTCATCCGGAATCGCAGGAAGTGAGAGTAGAGAGCACGGCAGCTCCGGAGCACAAAGCCGGGTGAAAACGCTCACCGGGATTTCTCATTCCGGGCGCAACACCCGCTCATTACCCTGATGATTATTTTATAGCGCCTTGCTTACCGTGAGGCAATGGCCGACAAACGAGGATGGCGACATTTCGAGAGGCGGGCTCGCAAGATTTCTATTTGAGATAAGGGCAGTCAAAACCGTTCGGAGCAGCTTCGGCCGCCGTTCCACAAAGCCCGCAATGCGTCTTCGGTTCGGCCGCTCGACAATCTGCGGGCGCGTCTTCGGGTTGGCGGAGTTCCTGACCGGAGGACTGGTCTTCACCGATGCCCACACAAGCACCCATCAACTCCTCGGGGCCGTCGCCCGCTCCGGCGGGAGACCGGCTGCCGGCGCCTTCCTCCGATCCTCTTCGAAATCCCACGGCCTCCTCCGTTCCATCAGTGCACGCAAATCAAACAGCGACTGTCTTGGAGGTACAATTGCCGAATGTCCGTGACCGGAAAAACGTGCCGGCCATGTGTCGGCTCCAGGTCCGCGCATTTCGGAAATCGCTCGCATTCCGGGCTTGAAACCGACTCTCTCCCGCATCAGGAAATGGAGTTATCCCGGCAACATGGCGTTCCGAACCCTTCATGCCCGGGCAGCGACATTTCGCCATGCACGACGTCGGGCTGCTTGGAAGCATCTTGGACGTAATGAACCGGGCGGTCAAAGATTTTCGATGCTCAGCCTGATTCGCAAAGTTCGCATGAAATAATTCTTGATTACGCGATGGGCTCCGTATAACCATGGAGCCACGGCGCTGCAGGCGGGGGGGGGACCGGTCACGCAGGAGCGCCTGACCGTTTATCGGCATGTTAAAAAAAACAAAGTCCGGCGGCCTCGGGTCACGCGGCTGGGGGGCTGAATTTCCTGGTTCAAGGGTACCCGCAGGGAATGACACTTTGTGTGAAAATACCCTCGGTCCGGTACATTTTCACGCTTCGTCGTGAGCCCCCGGTTCATGGAAAATGTGAAAAGTGTAGGTTTGACCCCGGATGTGGAAAGGAGAAGCGCACGTGAGCAGGCCATCGGTTTTCAGAGTGCGAACCGCGGCGTGCCTTTCGGCCGCGATCGCGCTGCTGTTGTCGGCGATCGGCGCTGCGTCGGTCTTTGCCGCAACATACTACGTGGCCGTGACGGGCAGCGACGGCAACCCGGGCACCCGCGCTCGACCCTGGCGCACCGTACAGAAGGCGGCCAGGACTGTCCCGCCGGGGAGCGTGGTCTACGTGCGCGCGGGCGTGTATCACGAACGTGTCGAGGTTTCGGTTTCCGGCACGGCCGACGGCGGCGGCATCACCTTCCGGAATTATCCTCATGAGAGGGCGGTCCTTGATGGGACCGGTCTGGTCGTGCCTCTCGCAGAAAACGGAATGTTCTTTATCGATGACCGCGATTATATCACCATAAAAGGTTTCGAGATTCGCAACTACAGGACGTCGAGGAAGGATGCAGTGCCGGCGGGCGTACACGTGCGCGGCGCCTCTCATCACATCAGGATTCTCAACAACCGGATTCACCACATCGAACACAACGGAACCCTGGAGACCGGCACGGATGCGTTTGGAATTGCCGTATTCGGCACGCGGGGGGCCCAGTCCATCAACAATCTCGTCATCGACGGAAACGAGCTGTATGCCCTCAAGCTTGGATCGAGCGAATCACTGGTCGTGAACGGCAACGTGGAACATTTCCGGATCACCAACAATGTCGTGCATGACAACAACAACATCGGCATAGTGGCCATCGGGTTCGAGGGGATCTCTCCCTCTGAAGCCACCGACCAGGCACGCGACGGCGTGATTGCGAACAACACCGTGTACAGGATCGATTCCTACGGCAACCCGGCCTACGGAAACGATCGCAGCGCCGACGGCATATACGTGGACGGCGGGCGCAACATCGTCATCGAACGCAATATCGTGCACCACTGCAACATCGGGATCGAGCTGGCCAGCGAGCATTTCGGAAAGGCCACCCGCTACGTCACGGTCCGGAACAATTTCGTCTACCTCAACGACATCACGGGCATCTCGATGGGCGGGTACGATACGCGACGCGGCAGCGCCGAGCACTGCACCGTCGTAAACAACGCCCTGTTCCGTAACGACCGGCTCCAATGGGGCAACGGCGAATTGTGTCTCCAGTACAAAACCCGCAACAACGTGATCGAGAACAACATTTTCCACGCCAATGCGCAGAGCGTGCTAATCAGCAACGCGTTCTCGGACAATAGCGGCAATGTAGTGGATTATAATATTTTCTACGCCCCGGACGGTCCGGTGGAAAGCGTGTGGCAGTGGAAGAAAGTCGACTACACCGGTTTCGCGGCCTACCGGACCGCCACCGGCAACGATCTTCACTCCCGCTTCGCAAACCCCCGCCTGGTCAGCACAAGCCTTCCCGACCTGCATCTTCGGACGGCCTCACCCGCCGTCGACGCGGGCCGGAACCTCGCCGTGGCCGGGACGAAGGACATCGACGGACAACCACGGATTCACAACCATACCATCGACATCGGCGCAGACGAGGTCCAATAGGCGGCAGACGGCGGTATAGGCTCTCCTTACACCTTCTGCGCGGGCAGGCCGAGGCTCCGCCGTTTTTCTTCGATATGGCGCCGAATCGCAAGGGCCGCCTTTTCCGGGTCGGGCTCCACGCTGAAGGTCGCTCCAACCACGTCCTCAAGTCCTTCCGTCAGCAATTTGACGACGTTCATGCTGCCGGTGACGGGAGGCATCGGCCCAAGTACCGTGTAAACGCCGGATGCCACGAAGTAGGCACCGATGGCCACGGCTTTTTCCGAATACCATTCGGGTGCCGCCCCGGCGATGGGAAGATCGCTGATGTCGGTTCCCAGGGCGTTGGCCAGGGCGGAAGCGAGGACGAGGATGCGCACGTTGTCCACGCAGCTTCCCACGTGGAGAACGGGCGGAATTCCCAGGGCGGAGCAGATTTCCCGCAGCCCCGGTCCCGCCATTTGTGCGGCGTCGGCCACTTTGAAGCCGGCCTTGGCGGTGGCCACCGCGGCGCACCCCGTATCGACGACCAGGATGTCGTTTTCGATCAGTCTCTTGGCCAGGGTCACGTGCCCGAAGTCCTGGCGGATGCGCGGATTGTTGCACCCCACGATGCCGACCGCGCCGCGGATCGTTCCGGACTTGAGGGCATCGATGAGCGGCTGCGGAGTCCCGCCCAGTGCGCCCAGGATGGTCTCCACGGAGAACCCCCCGACAGCGTTCACGGGTTCCACCGGAATGAAGACCTCACCGCGGTTGGTGAAGTTTTCGATGGCCTCTTTCACCAGTGCCCGAGCCTCTTCGGCGGCGTTGTCGGGGTGGAATTCCCGGTGTTCCATTCCCGGGAATCGGGCCTTGTCGCTGGTGCTCACCATGCGCGTGTGGTAGCAGGCGGCCACCGTTCCCAGGGAAGGCATGATGCACTGGTAGTCGACGATCATCATGTCGACCGCTCCGGTGGTGAGCACCAGTTCGGTGGTCAGGTGATTTCCCGCCATGGCCACCCCGCTGCGCATCAGGAGTTCATTTCCGGTACAGCACACCCCGGCCAGGTTGATGCCGGCGGCTCCTTTTGAGGCGGCCAGTTGAAGCAGATCCTCGGACCGGCAGGCGAGGAGGACCATTTCCGACACCACCGGGTTGTGCCCGTGCACGATGATGTTCACCTGGTCCTTCTTGAGGACCCCGACGTTGACCGCGGTGGCGGCCGGTTTGGGAGTGCCGAAAAGGATGTCGGACAATTCGGTTGCGATCATCGATCCGCCCCAGCCGTCCGACAGGGCGTTGCGCAGCGCCTGCAGCAGCAGGCTCTGCCAGTTGTTGTCCACTCCCATGTGAGTCCGGTGCATCATTTCCGCCGTTTCCCGGTCGATCCCCCTGGGGGCGATGCCGAGCTTGTCCCAGACCTGGCGCCGCTTGGCCGGCGCTCTGCGCAGAAGCGTCAGCGCCTTCTTTCGCGTTCCGAAATCCTCCTGCATGGCGTAGGCGAGTTGCTCGGCGATCTTGAGGTCGTCCTTTCCGTCCGAAGAGATTCCGTATTCGGAGGCGACCCGCTTTAATTTTTCCGCGTCCCGGATCCGGTAGCCGGACGCCTTGCCCTTCGCAACTTCATCGAGCACTTCGATGAGGTCCCGTCCGTGATCGGAATGCGATGCGGCCCCCGCCGCAATCATGCGGCACAGGTTGCGGGCGACGATGATGTCGGCATCCGCCCCGCACACCCCCTTTTGCGGTCCCTCGCCGAAGGGATCGATGCGGCAGGGCCCCATGACGCAGATCCGGCAGCTCAACCCCATTTCGCAGTAGCCGCACTGGGGAAGCTGGTTTTCGAAACGGTCCCAGACGGTTTCAACCCGGTCTTTTTCAGCCTTCTCCAAAAGCAGCTGACCATCTCGAGTGATGGTCCGCCCGGCGTATTTATCATTCATGGGTACCCCCTTCACAGGCGTTTACGGCTTGCGCCGTCGGTCCGCAACGGTGTCTGGCCGGACCGCGTTGGGCAAGCAGGGTTTGCAGGTCGGTCTCACGGCCGGCCGACGTGGAGTTCTTTCCTCTTGTGGCCGATGAGCAGCGCAAATCGAGCGAAACCGGACGGCAACTCGGTTTGGGACACCCCGAGGGAGACGCTTCGAGCCACCTCGTCCGTCTTGCGCTTCAACGCCTCCCCCGGTTCCTCGAAGGTCAGCGCGTTCACCTTGCACACCTCGACGCAGGCCGGGATCAGGCCTTGCTCCTGCCGTTCGAGACAGTTGTCGCACTTGACGGCCACCACTTTGCCGGGAGGGGCATGGCAGTCTTCGTGGTAGCGGATCACCCCGAACGGACAGGCCATCGCGCAGGATGCGCAGTTGATGCATTTGTCCGGGTCGATGAGGACCGTATCCAGTTCCTCATCCCGAAAGATGGCCCCCGGAAGGCAGGCCAGAAGACATGGGGCCGGGTCGCAGTGACGGCAGCGATTCGGAAACCCCTCGTGGTACAGCCCCGCGCCGACGTGAATCCTGGGTCTCGGCACAGGCGATTCCAGGATTGCGGCGAAGAGGTTCCGGCTCCTGGAATGTGCGACCGCGCAAGCGGGCATGCATTGCATGCACCCCACACATCGTTCCGGGTGTACGATGACTTTTTTCATGATGCATCCTCGATTCTTCGGATATCGACACGCGATGGTTCCCCGTGGAACACGGTTTCGATCACGGCCGTCAAATGAACAGCCGGCGGCAGTTGAATCCGGGCGCCAGCATCTTTTCCCCGGGGATTCGCACCGCGACGCCCCCCTGTATCAAGGCGACCAGGACGCCTCCCTGCTCGATGTCGTTGACCAGGGTCATGCCGACCAGCCGATCCTCGTGAAAAACCAGCTTGCGGTAGGATTTGCGGCGGCGGTCGATCGCACTGACGATCTTATAACGGTCGTCTCCGGGGGGATTGACGATCCCCGCCGTCATGACGTCCAGACCGAAAATCCGGATGACGTTGCGGCTCAAGCTACCCTTGTAGGCCACCGTGCGCCCCGCCATGTTCATCCCGGCGATGCGGCCCTGGGCGACGGCTTCGGGCCAGATGGCGTTGACCCAGCGGCTGTTTCGGGCAATATCCATGGATTCCGCCACATCGCCGGCGGCATAGATATCCGGGGCCGTCGTCCGGAGATGCTCATCGACCAGGATGCCCAGGTCCACGGAGATCTTGTCGCGCGGGACGAAGCCCAGGGCGGGAAGTACCCCCTTGCCGACGACCACCATATCGCACGGGACTTCCGTCCCGTCCGACAGGTGAGCCCGCCGCACCGCCCCGTTTCCGTCGAATGCGGCGACGTCGGTTTCCACCCGCACTTCCAGCCCTCGCGACACCAGCTCTTCCAGGATCATTCGTCCGGCATGGGAATCCACCTGCTGGGAGAGCGGGTATCCGGAGCGGATCAGCATGGTCACCTCGATGCCTCGGCGCAGCAGACCGTAAGCCGCCTTGAAGCCGACCAGGCCGCCTCCCAGGATGAGCGCCCTGCGGACTTGGGGCAGCGCCTGGAGCATGCCGCGTACGTGCTCTTGAGTGCGCATGAAAAAGATGTTCCCGAGGTGCCGGTTCTCGGCCCTGATCGGCCTCGGGTCCGCGCCTGTGGCAAGCAGCAGACGATCGAAGGGAATCGGCTGTTCATTTCCGATATGCACGGACTTCCCCTCCACGTCGATGGCGCTCACTCGATGACCCAGAACGGCCCTGATTCCGGCCCGCTCGTAAAAGTCGGCGTCACGGATGGGCAACCGGTCACCGGTGATGGAACCCTCCAGGACCATGCTGATCATGGGGCGGCAGTAGGGCGGAGCGGTCTCGTCGCCGATCATGACGATGTCCGCATCGGGGGTCATGCTCCGGATCGTTTCGGCGGCGCTGATTCCTGCAATGCCGTTGCCGATGATCACGTGTTTCATGGCATTCTCCTGCGGGGGAGAACAAAGAAATCGCATCGAAAAAGGGAAAAGGGAGCTTTCTGCAAACCGGTCACATGGTCGAAGCATAAAATACGGGATGAGAACCTGTCAAGCAGGTGCGCGGCCGGCGACGGAATTTCTCCCGGGCGGGAGGAGGAGCCGGATAGGATGTCTCGCGCGGAGCCCCGTTCCGGGGTTTACGCGGACGGCGCGCGGGGCGTTCACCATTGGCCGCCGATGAGGGTTTTCCTGATCAGGCCGTAAAGATAGGTCATCTCTTCTTCGGGCAGTCCCGCCCCGAACTGGACCGAGGCATTGTCCCCGCAAGCCGTGATTCCCCGGGAACCGGCGCGTTTCATCAACCACAGGACACTGTCGGGCACCGGGCGGCCGTCGGACAGTCTCGGCACGCCGGTGTCCGGCAATTCCTGCCTCGGAAGCCCTCCCGGCAGCTTGATGGTGTCCAGCATGTTCTTCATGGTTGGCATCTCAAGTTCCTGCAGCTCGTCCGAGGGGATTTCCGTGAGCTTGACCTTGCGTCCGATCCGCTCCCGCACGCGCAGAGAAGCGGGCGTCACGGTGACGACGGTTCGGTTCCTCGAAGCCGGGAACACTTTGCCGACCACGGACCACAACGGCCCCAGGATGAACACCACGAGGAATACGCCCATGAGCGCGTAGCGAACCGCGGGGGGAGCGGGGAGCCTTGTGAACGGCAGAAAGAAATACAGCCCGAATCCGACGAAGAGCGCCGCCCCAACCAGGTGCAGCAGCCTGGAGAGCCAGGAAGTCCGCACGGGGATCTCCAGGATCAGTCCGTCGCCGGTTTCCCTGATGATCGTTTTCATCTCGAAGGGAGGATCGGGCAGGCGCGAGGTGTCTTCCTTCAGACGCCGGGCGCGATCGCGAAAGGATTCGTACAGTTTGTCCGGTTCCCGGAGGACTTTGACGCCACTCGATGAATCTTCCAGGGGCAGGGACAGGAATGCGGCTGTTTCCTTCGCGGCGCGGCGCGCCTCGTGGTAATCGGTGGGGGAGCAGACAGCCACCGGCTTGACGAGGTCCCCTTCCAACCGGACGGGGTAGGTATCCGGAGAATCGCTGTCACCGGAATCCTTGGTGAGAGTGACCCGGCGGACGTCGCCCAGGGAATGCTCCGTGCGCTTCATGGGGACCAGAAGCCCATGCCAGCGGATGATGAGCCCGTTGCGCCGGTCCAGGATCATGCCGGTCCTGCCGAAGACGAGCACGGCCCCCACCGCGGTGAACGTTCCTCCTAAGACGATGTAAACAAACCACGGGATGGCTTCGAAATTCTCCACCGGGATGATGCGCAACGGAGTCTGCAGGACGAAAAGACCCGCCAGCAGAAACGGCAGGCCGAAAATGGAGAGGCATCCCCCGCCGCTGCGGGTTTCCACCAGGTCCGGATCGTGGGTCGGTACGAAACGCGACCCGAACCCCTTCGGTCTCGGACCGCTCCAGTCAACGGTTCTCGACATCGCTTCACTCCGAGGTTTCGCCTTCAAATCTTCGGTGTATTCCCAACCTCCGTCCAGTGCCAAGGATATCCCGATTTCCCGGTCCGGGAAGATCCCGACCTGTATTGAGGCGGATGGCCCGGTGAAATCGAGGAATCCATCCAGCCCGCACTGTATTTCGAATTTCGGCCGTTATCAATCCTTTCCTGAAGGAATCGGACCCGGCTGTGCCCGTGCGCGGGTCTTCACTTCCTCCCGGGCCCTCATCGGGTTTTTTTATGCAGGGTCGCAATCGACTGCGGATGGGAGACGGGGATCTGTTATACAATGGAGTGGAGACAGGTTCGATTGCAGAGCGCGCGGGCCCGGGGCATCCGCGGAGTCCACGGTCTGCACGACAAAGGGGGAAGTCATGCGTCATGAAGTCATCGCCGATGCGGAAGACAGCCTGCTCCTGATCATCGACGTTCAGGAGGCGATGGTGAAGGTCGTAGAACGAATGAAGCCGGCGGTCGACAGGGTTAACCAGTTGATCGAGTCCGCTCGAATACTGGACGTGCCGATCGTGGTCACCGAACAATACCGGAAGGGACTCGGAACCACCGTTGCGCAGGTGAAAATCGATCTGGACGCCAATCCCGCTTTCCACAAGGAGCATTTCAGCGCCTGCCTCGAAGACGGTTTCCTCGAGACCGTTCGCGGGTTCGGGCGACGCAAAATCGTGGTCGCCGGCATGGAAACTCATGTCTGTGTGCTTCAGACGGCGCTGGATCTCATCGCATCCGGCTACCAGGTGCATCTGGTGAGAAACGCCGTGACTTCCAGGTTCAAGGAGGATTGGGAGACGGCCGTGGAGCTCCTTCGGGATGCGGGCGCGGTGATCACCACCGCGGAAATCGTCATCTTCCAGTGGGCGCGGCGCGCCAATACCGAGCGGTTCAGAAGGCTCCTGCCCATCGTGAAGTAAATCCGGGAAGAGAACGCGCGTTGCGTTCCCGGGGCAAGGAGAGCGGCGCCTCACGGCGCATGAACTGTGAGAAACGCCGCCGGTCGCCTCGGGCTCTCACCTGCTTACCCACAACGCGGGTTTGTTCAGCATTTCGAGCAGTTCCATCCCCTTTGAGCTCATGAACCCGCGCTCGGCCGCGTTCTCATCGGCGGTTCCGTGCCGTCCGACGGCCACGACTGCGTAGGCGTTGGCGGCCGCTTCCCGCCAGATCGCCTTCCCCGCGTCCCGGGCGCGGATCACCAGGCTCCTGATTCGATGTTCCGGGATGCCGCCGCCGCGAAGCCGCTCCCTGGACCATTCCATGATTTCCTTCACGTTCCGGCCTGTTCCTTCGTCGACGTGCAGCAGCGTGATCCGGTGCCGCACCTCTTTTTCCAGCATCGACACCACATGATCGACGATCCTCTGGCTGGCGTCCGACCCGTCGACGCACAGCAGCACATTCTCGAGTTCCCTGGCGGGGCGCTTGCAGATCCAGAGCGGGATGTCCACCTCGAGCTCCATCATTTCACGGGAAAAGCTGGGATAGAACACGCGCTCAAATATGGAATGCCCGCGCCGGCCCAGAACGACGGCATGGCATTTCCCGCGCCTGGCTTCGCCCAGAATGTCTTCGATCATTCCATAATGCTTGAGGATCAACCGGCTCTCGATCTGGCTGTCGAAGAAACCTTCGTGCAAGAGGATCCTGCGGCTCATCTCCAGTGCTTCACGGCCTTTCTTGTCGTAGATCTCCGAGAGCATTTCATCGATGCGGTGCAGGAGCATGCTCTCCCGGGCGTCCATCGATTCGAACCGCGGAGCGACGTGCAGGAGGGTCAGTCTCAGGTCCGCCTTCGACTTGAAAAAGGAGCCGACGAAACGCACTCCGTACAGGGAATCCTTGTCGTCACCGACTGTGATCAGAAGCCTTCTTTCCATGATCGCCTCTCTTGGTGCGGGCACGATGGAATTCCCGCGGGAGGTTTTCCGGATTCTCGTTTCGCGCGGTCCGCCGGCGGCGCGTCCGGTTTCACCGGGTGCGCGGCGCCTGCAGCTTCGACAGGTATTGCATCTCCGGAAACAATTCCCGGTCATGCTTCTTGACGAAAGCCCTCAAGTTTTCGGAGGTGTCTTTGATCCTTACGGAAGAGGACAGGCGACGCTTGGTGATCTCGCCCTTGATTTCCCCCGACGCGATGCCCTTCTCGACGGCGTCCAATTCGACGATGCAAATCCCGAGGCCCTTTTCATCGACGACGTACTTGACGAACAGGTACCCGTCGGCGTCCTCCTCCTCGGGTTTCGCCCACTTGAGACTCAGGTAGGAGGCTCCGTCGATGCCGGTGTTATGGCCGTTCAACTCGGAATATTCCAATTCGCCATCGCTTCTCATATCCACCATCACGACGTTCAGCAAACCGGACTTGGCGTTGAACCCGAAATGAATGAACACCGATTCCTTTTCATCCTTCGAATACCAGGTGCCAAAAAGCCGATTGTCGAGGCTCTCCTGCCCGGGGGCCGAGAGCGGATGGTCGGAATATGGGACACAGCCGAAAATCATTGCCAGGCCGAAGACGATCGGGAGAACCAGCTGGCCCGCCGTCCTGCCGCTGCCAAGCCTCTGATGAATACCGCGCAATACGCTCATACGAATACTCCCTGCTTCCGGAAAACGCCTCAATCACCGTCCCGGGAGAAACCGGAGAATCTTTCCCCCTGCCGGAAAAGGAGGGCACGCGGTCCCCCCCTCGTCCCGCGGGAAGAGCGCACGGGGCAGTCCCCGGAGAAGGCGGGCGCATGTCGATTTTCCCCTCAAGGGGCGGAGCCACGGGACATTTCGCGAGCACACCGACGGGCTTCCCGTTCAAACGCCAATCAATGCGAGCTGCATGGACTTCATTGCTCCAGATGCCATCCATTGTGGATGAAGACCCGTCGTATGGCAAGTGGAATGTCGAAGGATCCCGGCGGAGTATCGGAGGGCTTTTCATTCGTTTCGCTCAGCCGTCGTTGACGGCTTTCCACCGGTGTGCTATCTGGAAATCCTTGAAAGAAACCGATTCTGGAAGGAAATATATGTCCGTCATGATGATGAATAAGGGAAGCGCATTCGTTCTGCCGGCCATTCTGGTCTGCCTGGTGCTCACGGCATTTCCGGTGCGCGCCGCCGACAGGGAGGCCGGCCGGTTTTTTCTCATGGGCGACGGCAAGCTGCATATAAAGAACATGCACACGGGGAGGGAAGCTTCGGTCTCGCTTCTCATGCCCGACGGTTCCCTGGATGAGAAAGGGTTCGACAGGGTTGACGAGGTCTTTGGATTTCCAACCGCGGAAAAAGGTGAGCACATCTCGCCGCGGCTGATCTTCATGCTCGACTACTTCTCCGACCTGGTAGCTCCGGGCAAAACGATCCGAATGGTGTCGGCCTATCGCAGCCCCGATTACAATTCATCTCTGCGGAACGCGGGCGGAAACGTCGCGCGCACCAGCCTGCACATCGACGGGATGGCGCTCGATTTCAATATCCCCGGGGTCGACGGCAAAGCGTTGTGGCAGATCATCAAGGAGAAGAACTGTTGCGGTGTCGGGCATTACGGAGGTACGAACATTCACCTCGACTCGGCGCGGCCGAGGTTTTGGGAAGCGGCGACGTCGAAGGTTCGGACGGGGGAAAGCGATTATAACCGGCGTATGCATCTTTCGACGGACTATGACCGCTACGGGAGCGGGGAGAAGGTCCGGCTTTCCCTGTCCGCGGTGAGCGATTTCGGGTTCGGGGTGAAGCGCGAGGCGGTCATCGTGGACAATTCGCCGGAGCACCGCACCGTCGCGCCGGCCCCGATAGGCCTGTCCGGAAGCGGCGACTGTATCCGCATCGGCAACCGCAAGGCATCGCGGTTCATCACTCTTTCCCTGCCGCCCGAATTGCGTCCGGGCAGATACAGGATCAGGATAGGTTTTTGCGAAAAGCCGTTCGAGCAGATGCCCGACGAGACGCTGTCAAACGAGATCGAGATTCTCGGACGGATGCCCTGAAACCGGCCTTGCCCCGGTCTTTTTGCACTCCCACCTTGACTTTCACTCCTTGAATGGGCGAGTATCACGCGCTTTTGTCGAGCCTCCTGTTGCGGCGGCTGAGCCTTTTCGTCGCGAAACGGAGCGGCCCGACCGGCACCCGCTCTCGAGAAGGATAAATATGCAGACTCGCAACGATTTGAGAAACCTGGCCATCATCGCCCACGTCGATCACGGCAAGACCACGCTCGTGGATGCCATGCTGTGGCAGAGCGGCGTGTTCCGGGAAAACGAACAGGTTGCCGAACGCGTCATGGACAGCCTGGATCTCGAACGGGAGAAGGGCATCACCATAATGGCCAAGAACACGGCGATCACCTACCGCGGCACGAAAATCAACATCGTGGATACCCCCGGTCATGCCGACTTCGGGGGAGAGGTGGAACGCACGCTCAACATGGTGGACGGCGTCATGCTCCTGGTCGATGCCACGGAAGGCCCGCTCCCCCAGACGCGTTTCGTGCTCGGCAAGGCGCTTGCCCGGGGATTGCCGCCCATCGTGGTGATCAACAAGATCGACCGGCCGGATCGCCGCATCAACGAGGTGCTCGACGAAATCTACGACCTCTTCATCGACCTGGACGCCACCGAGGAGCAATTGGATTTTCCCGTGCTCTATACCAATGCCAGGGCCGGTGTCGCGCTCACGGACCCGGACGGCCGGGGTCGGGACCTCGTGCCCCTGTTCGAAGCCATCCTGGAGCACATTCCCGCACCGACCTGCGATCCCGAAGCCCCCCTGCAGTTCCTCGTCACGACTCTGCAGCACAGCGACTACGTGGGACGGATCGGCGTCGGCAAGGTGGTGAACGGCGTCTTGCGCCGCAACCGGGAAGTGGCGCTCCTCAAGCCGGACTCCCCCCCGCTCGGGGCCTCGCTCAGCCAGGTCTACACCTATGAAGGGCTCAACCGGGTGGAACGGGAAGAGGTCCACGCGGGGGACATCGCAGCCGTGGCCGGGGTGGACGACATTTTCATCGGAGACACCCTGGGCGACCTCGCCGAGCCGCGTCCCCTTCCGGTGATCACCGTCGAGGAGCCGACCATCTCCATGGTGTTTTCCGTCAACACGTCTCCGCTTGCGGGCAGGGACGGTAAATTCCTGACCTCGCGGCACATCAAGGAGCGCCTGGACAAGGAGCTTCTCTACAACGTCAGCATCCGGGTGGAGCAGGCGGAAAACCGGGATTCCTACCGGGTGAACGCCCGCGGAGAGCTGCAACTGGCCGTCCTGGTGGAAACCATGCGTCGGGAAGGATTCGAGCTGTCGCTCTCCAAGCCGAAGGTCATCACCCGGGAGGTGAAAGGACAGCTCTCCGAACCCATGGAACTGGCCGTGGTGGACGTCCCGGAGAAGTTCGTCGGGATCGTCACGGAGATGCTCAGCTCGAGACGCGGGAAGATGACCCGGATGATCAACAACGGGTTCGGCCGCGTGCGTCTCGAATTCGAGATCGCATCACGAGGGCTGATCGGCTTCCGCAGCCGCTTCCTCACCGAAACTCGCGGCACGGGCATCCTGAACGCGCTGCTCGTCGGCTACATGCCCCACGCCGGGGAAATCGCCGGCCGCCCGAACGGCGTCCTGGTCTCCGACCGCGACGGCAGGGCGGTGACATACGCCATCCACCATCTGCAGCCGCGCGGCACCATTTTCGTCAATCCCGGAGAGCCGGTCTACGCCGGTATGATCGTCGGCGAGAATTCCCGCTCCGAAGACATACGGGTCAACATCACCAAGGAAAAGAAGCTCACCAATATCCGCGCGGCAGGTTCCGATGAGGCCCTGCATCTCATTCCACCACGCCGGTTCACCCTCGAGCAGGCGATGGAATACATCAGCGACGACGAACTGGTCGAGGTGACGCCCGGGGCCATCCGGCTTCGAAAAATGGAGAGAAGGTAGCGCCGGCCCACATGCGGGTCTCTTCGCCCCCGACTCCGACCAGCCATCGCAGTCGGCGGAAGCCCGCGCATTGCGCCGCGCGTGAAACCCGGACGAATATGTTCTTGCACTCCCATGTTTGGATCTGCTACTGAAAAGCCTTCCGGAATCGAATTCCCATAGCCCGTTCGAAATCTCATCACCTCTTCCAAGAGAAGGAGGCTGCCGTGAAGGCAAACGGAACAGGAACCGTGGTGCTCGGTCTTGCGGTTTTCATGCTGCTCGGCTTTTTGTCCGCCGCAGGCGCCCGTGCGCAGAGTCCGGACGTCAAGGCGATGCTGATGCAGGCCAACAAGGAACTTCGACAGGCTGAAAAAGACATGTTCGCCGGGAAATCCGACCAGTCCATCGCTGCCCTTGAAAGCATCAGGCAGTTGATCGCCAGGCTGAAAGCCGCGGATGCGGACAACCCCGGGGTGAAGGCCGCGGAGAACGGCTACTCAAAGCTGCTCAAGGACTTGGAACGGCGCACGGGCAAGGATCTTGGAGGCGGGACGTTGACGGCGGCCGGGTCGAGCACGCCGACCGTGCTGCCGAACAAACCGGCGCCTAAAGCCATGCCGGCGGGTGGAGCGTCCGCGCCGCCCCCATCGGAAAAACCCGGGGCGGTTGCGGATTCCGACAAAGCCGTGGAGCCGGCGGCCGGTGAGAAGAGCAAGGACACCGTCGCTTCCTCGGCCAAGGTCCCCTATGAGGCTCGCAAGCCGCTTGCGGATGCGACCCAGCGGCTGGCGAGCCTGGAAAAAAACCTCGGCGACCTGGCCGATCCCGGCTATCCCGGCGACAAGGATCAACTGGTCAAGCGGGTGGAGGAAAAGCTCGCCGAGATCAGGGGATTGCTCGATGAGGCCAGGAAGCTGGCCGCCCAGAAGGGCGTTGCCTCGCACCCCGAATTTGACCGGTTGGAGGCGGAATTGACGTCCGCGGGCGGAAAAGCCGCGCAGGCCAGAGGCGGATATGAGAAGCAGAAGGCGGAGGCAGGCGCCAGGGCCGGGGAAGTGGATGCCGACGTGGCGGCCCTCAAGTCCGAGCTCGACCAGGTGAGCCCGGTTTTCCAGGCAGCGAGCGGAGCCGCTATATATTACAACGATCTCAAACCCGTGGAGGAACTGATCGTAAAGATCGAGGGTTTCGAACGGAAGGAGCTTCCCGAAATCCGGCAAAAGATGGAGGCATTTGCCCGTAAGTACGGTTCCACGGCCGAAGCGATCGACACGAAAGCCCAATCCGGCGGTTATTCCGGCCAGCAGCGGGCGAGTTACCCCTACACCGAGTTGGCCAAAGGAATCGAAAACGTCGGGAAGACGCGGACTGCGATGGCGGAAAGCCTGGTGGACAAGGCGAGAGCGCAGCTTGACGGCATGGCTAAGGCTCACGATTTTTCCATGGCGGAGCAACTCGCCGGAGTCAAAGCGTGGATCGCGACAGCCGCCCGGTATCAGTCGGACAACCCCGCGGTCGTGCAGGCCCGGGCCGCCATCGATCAGCAGATCGCCCAGGCGATGCAGGACTTCAACGCGAGAATCGACAAGCGCACATGGCCCGGTCAAGCCGCCAATGCGCCGTCCAATGCCGACGAGCTCCGCAAGGCGGCCCTGGAATGGTTCAAGAACAGTCCCGACTGGGGCAGACGCGAGAAGGAGCCGCGCCGCCCGCTGGCAGTAGTGGTCACCGGTCCCTGGTCGATCCAGGAGAGAAACATCGTCGGGGAACCTACCATGTATGGGCTGCCCGTTCTGCTTGCGGTCGAAGTGGATTCCGACAAGGATCTGAAAGTGGCCCGGGTCTTTGCTCTCACCATGCGAACCGCCGAGAGGGTGGGGGTCAAGATGGAGCCCCCCTTCGATCACGTCACGGTTGGCGACAGCTATTTCATGCGTTCGTCGGCGGTAAAGTAGCCGTCGCGCAATGCCGCGGGCTCCGCGGTCTTGCGAAACCGGGGGGGATAGGCCTTCCCTTGGGCGCCTGGACGCAAGGTGCCTGCGTTCAGAGGATGCCGAACCGGTCCCGGCGCGTTTTGCCTGAAAACAACCGGGTCCGGCACATCCTCACGGTTTGTTGAGAATCCACGGCTTAGGGCGGTTTGCATGCGGTTTTCATATGCGTCGGAATATCACGTCATTCCAAAGTGACGGGCAGGATGGGTCGCGGCTGCGCCGGGGGGCGTGAGCTCGTTCATTGACATCCAATGCACGGCTCATATACACTGGCTGCATGAATCGGGGACACAAACTTTCAGCCCGGGATCGGCGGTTTTTCGAGCTGGTGTCGCGGGCGACTTTCTGCAACCCGTTCAGCGACCGCAGGACGGAGCTCGACCTCCGCATCGCGGAATGTTCACCGGACACGCCTTACGCAGAGCGGATCGACCGGGTGATCGCGAACGTCGCGGAGGAAGTGCGGAAGCTCGAACGCGCGGACTGTGCGGATCTGCGCCTCTACAGGGGGGAGGACCGCTATGTCGTGCAGAACGCCTTCCTTTTCGATGTCTATCACCGTGTTTCGGATCGGTTGGATGAGCTCATCCTGCGCGAAATCGCATCGGGGCATGAGAGGCGACCCCTGCCGTTCGCCCGCGATACGCTCGCCACGTTGACCGGCCGCGGGTTCAGCGTTCCCGAGGCGCAGCGTTTTTTCGCCATGTTCTACCAGGTGCGTCGGGCCTTTTATTTCATCAACCACGGCCTGGTCGGCGCAAGCCCTTCCATGAAGCGGCTTCGTCTGCACCTGTGGGACGATATCTTCACGCACGACATCCGCTGGTATGAGAAATACCTGTGGAATCGAATGGAAGACTTCTCCACGCTGCTCCTGGGTGAGACGGGCACGGGAAAGGGAACCGCCGCCGCCGCCATCGGCCGTTCGGGGTTCATCCCGTATGATGCCGGCAAGGGATGTTTCACCGAGAGTTTCACGCAGAACTTCATTTCCATCAACCTGTCGCAGTACCCGGAAGCGCTCATCGAATCGGAGCTGTTCGGTCATCGCAAAGGCGCGTTCACCGGGGCCATCGAGCATCACCAGGGCATATTCGCCCGGTGCAGTGCCCACGGGTCCATTTTTCTGGACGAGATCGGGGACGTTTCCATTCCGGTCCAGGTGAAGCTGCTCCAGGTCCTTCAGGACCGGACCTTTTCGCCCGTGGGGAGCCATGAAAAGCTGCGCTTCAACGGCAGGGTCATCGCGGCGACCAACAAACCCCTCGACGATCTTCGCCGGCGGGGACTCTTCCGGGACGATCTCTTCTATCGCCTCTGTTCGGACATGATCGTCGTTCCTCCGTTTCGGCAGCGCCTGGGAGAAGATCCGGCCGAGCTCGACGTCATGGTGGCCCACGTGATCCGCCGTATCGTGGGGGAAGCGTCGAAGGAACTGGCCGTGATGGTGCGGGAGGCGATTGGTGCCGACCTTGGAGCGCATTACGCCTGGCCGGGAAACGTGCGCGAACTGGAGCAGGCGGTGCGCGGGATTCTGCTGACAAGCCGCTACCATGGCGACCGCGGGGCCGCGGCGCCCGCTCCCGAAGCCGGGCTCATCAACGGGATAAGGGACGGGGTGCTGACCGCTCACGAGCTCGTGGCATCCTATTGCGCCCTGCTCTACGACCGTTTCGGCACATACGGGGAAGTGGCGCGGCGGACCGGCCTCGACCGCCGCACCGTAAAGAAACACGTCCAGGAAAGGCGGGGCGCGGAGCGGACCGGCTGACGGCCTCTTTTCCGCCTGCAATGAAATCTCACATTGAAGGAACGCTTTCATTCGACGGGCCGCCCGGGAATCGAACCTCCGCGCGCGGCGCACCGGCGCACACGCCCGGTTTCGGACACGTCATTCACGCCTGTTCGCGGCGGGGTTTCGATGTGGAAGCCCCCGGGCGCTCATCGCCGCCACTCCGTACAGCGTCGCCGCAAAGATCACGACGGTGTTGAACCCCAGGTGGATGGCCAGGAGGGAAGCCAGCACCGTGGCGAGGACCGAGGTGCAGCCGTTGATTGCCCACGCCCACGGGATGCAGGCCGGTTGGGACTCGCCGAGCATCTTGAGCCCGAGAGGAAACGGCATTCCCATCGGGAAGGCGAGGAGGGCGATGAGGACCAGGGACACGACGATCCGAACCGGGTCCCCCGCGCTCGCCAACCGGCCAAAAAGCCCGGGGATGAAGATCACGTAGAGAACCGACAGGATCACGATGACCGCCGCGGCAGCCAGGATCGTCAAGACATTCCCGTTGGGCCCATGCGGCGTCATGGCCCTGCTCAGCAGCGTCGCGCAGCGGCTTCCCAGCCCGGCAAAGACCAGGAAACCGGCGATGACGACCGATGCGGCATAGATGGGGTGGCCCAGAAAAAGGATGAGCTTTTGAATGAAAGCCATCTCCATGAACAGGAATGCGAACCCGAGCGCCGAGAAGTAAACGGCGATGCGGCCTCCGTTCATTCCCGCCGATCTTTCGGGCTCCAGGAAAAAGAGCGGAACCAGGATCAAGGCAAGACTCAGCGCTACGGCCTGGATCAGCGTCATCACCAGCACGGGGTAGCCCCATTCCATGAGCGGCAGCCCTCCCCGTCCCCTTGCTGAAAGGATCTCGGGCAGCGTTCTCCACTTGAAAAAATGGAGGAAATAGGGGCGATCGTCCGTGGCGGGCTCGATGTTGAACTTGTACCGTTCCATGAATTCCTTGCGCCGCTCTCCGATAAGCGCCTGAGCGCCTTCCGACAGGTACGGGTAATCGAGAACGTTGAACCGGTTGGTTTCTCCGGGTTCCAGGCCCGGGCGGAAGTCGATGTCGAACGCGCGTTCGGCGCAGAAGTCCCTGATCCGCTCCAGGTCTTTTCCCGAGAGTTCCCCTTTCTTGACAAGAAGTGTGGTCGTGCTCCAGCTGCGGATGAGGGCCATCTGCTTCTTCGGACTTGCGACGCCCGACCGCTCCACCGCCCGCACGGCCGTGGCGAAAAGCTTCAGGCTGTCCCGGGGCGGCACCTTGAGCCAGCGCGTGACGGCAAGAAAGCCGCCCGGAGCAAGGCGGCGGTAGGCATCGGTCAGAGCCTCCACCGTGTAGAGATAGGATTCGCTGAGGGCGTGTCCCCCGGTGGCCGAAGCCGTGAACGAATCGAGGAGGGAGATCTGGATCAAATCGAAGGCTGCATTGGTCCTGGAAAGGAAGCTCCTGGCTTCGGCGGCATGGAGCCTCACCTTTTCGTCGCCGTAGAGCCGGCCCGAGTATTCTCCGAAGGTATCCCCGACCAGGGAAATCACGTTGGCGTCGAGCTCCACGGCATCAACGGCGCGGGCCCCGTTGACTTTTGCCGTGAGCACGTCCATTCCTCCTCCCGCCCCGAGCACCAGGACCCGCGGGTTCTTCAGCAGATGAAACGGCAACGCGGAGGTCAGGCAGTCCAGGAACGCGAGGGAGGAGGGGTTGCCGTCGTAGTGGGTGATGGGGCTCATGGAGTCTCCATCCACAAAGATCCCGAGCTGCGCGGGAGGCTCCGCCGTGCAGTGCAGGCTCATTCCGGGCGCGTGGCGGAAAGGGACGACCGGGCTTTCCACGACGGCCAGCCAGCCGAGGGGGCTGGTGCGCTGGGCGACGATCCGGGCGCCCGGAGCCAGCAGGGCCGCGCTCAACCCCTTGTAGGGGGAAACGTTGGGGAATGCCCCGCCCTGAGGCCAGATCAGGGGGAAAACGGCGCCGCACAGGATCGTGAGGATTCCCGCCATCCGGCATCGCCGCCCCCTCCGGTTCAGCAGGACGAGGCCCGCCGCCGCGAATCCCGCCGCCGAAAGAATCGCAGGACATTCCCACGGGGGAAGGACAAAAAGGAGTAGGACGATTCCGAGAGCGCCCGCCCCGGCTCCCAACAGGTCGAAGAAATAGACGCGATGGATGTTCTCCTTGAACCGGGCGAGAGCCAGGGAAAGGCAGTTGCCTCCGAAGAAGAAGGGCAGAAGGAGGATGAGATAAGTCTGGAACAGGTAGAGCCACTGACGCGGCTCCCAGAGTATCTCGAGGGGATTGAGGGGAACGAGCCGGGCCGCCCCGACGGTGGTCGGGAGCGCCAGGCCGAACAGGATGGCGTTGAGGCAGAACACGCCGTCAAAACGCGGGATCAGCCATTTCTGAAACAGGGTGTTGAAGGTCCCGGCGGCCCCGAGTCCCAGGAGGGCGAGGCTGATGATCATGCCGGCGAAGTGATGCCACTGGGCGATGCTGAGGAGGCGCATGAGAAGGATTTCATGGCCGAGGAGGCCCATGGAGATCAAGGAAACCGCAATCCCGACGGCAATCATGTCAGTGCCCGCCGGTCAAAGGGACGAAAGCCACGGGAAGGATCTGCCGCGTCCGGGTCCGCCCCTGCTCGTCTTTTTCCACGAGCATCAACTGCTGCACGAAGAAGGGGCCGCCGACGGGGATGATCATTCTCCCCCCCGGTTTGAGCTGAGCGAGGAGAGGCGGCGGGATGTGACCGGCGGCGGCCGTGACGACGATCCCGTCAAAGGGGGCGTGCTCTTTCCATCCATGGTAGCCGTCGCCGGTCCTGACCCGCACGTTGTCGTACCCCAGCCGCTTGAGCCGTTCCGCGGCCGATTCGGCCAGTTCCTCGATGATCTCGATGGAGTAGACGCTCCGAACGTATTCGGCCAGAATGGCCGCCTGGTATCCCGATCCCGTTCCGACCTCGAGCACCGTGCTCTCGCTCCCGACCTTGAGAAGGTCGGTCATGACGGCCACGATGTAAGGCTGCGAGATGGTCTGTCCGTACCCGATGGGAAGGGGACGGTTTTCGTAGGCGTAAGCCCGCTCGGCCGCGGGAACGAATTCATGCCGGGGAACTCGGGCCATGATCTCCATGACTCGGGGATCGAGCGCCGTCTTGCCGATACGCTCGCTGGTCCGGCGGGCGTCCTGTTCGATCTCGCGGACCATTTTCGCGCGGGCCGCGCCGTAGGGATCGTCCGCGGCCCCGACCACCCCGCCTGTAGCCATGGACAGCAAAAGGATCATGAGGAATGCGCCTGTCGATCTTCGGCTCATGAGGCTCTCTCCTTCACCCATGAAAAAGCTTGCGATCCCCGGGAAAAACGGGTTTACCCCGTCAGCGGCCATCTGAGTAACGGCAGGGAGTTCGTCGCCTGAGCGCGCAGGGCTGATACCCTTTGCCGCGCCGCGAAGCCGGCCGGAATGCCGCTGCGCTTCGAGTTTCCCGGGCTTCCGGCAAGCCGGGATGATGTTTCGCGAACTTCACGCAACGGCGAGGACATCCGGGTGGCCCGAGCCATCGTGATTCCACAGAGCCGTCTTTGATTCGAGGCTGCCCGGAATGGCGTGCCGGAATGCCCCGGTCCGGGTCGTCCCGGAATCAAGGAAACGGTCTCCGGCCCTCTGGGAGAACCTGCTCGCGCCGGCATACAGGACTTCGTTCCCCGGAGGTCGCCCGGTATTCCGCAGGCAATGGTCCGCGTTCGGAGCAATTCGAAACCAGGAGAGTCGGCTTCAAGACGAAAATGTCATGGAATCCGCCGGCGCCAGTGAGCGCATGGTCCGTATGTGTTGCAGCGCTTTTCTATTCTGATCCATTTGCACGAGATGTCAACAAGATGACCGGCGGGGCGGATCGACCGCTCGCGATGCCGGTTGACACCTGCGTTCAACCCTTGCTAAATCCTTATTGTCCGAGCGGTCGCCGGGTTCGTGCGCGAGGTTTTCCCGCCTGGCTGGTCACGGCCTGAAGGGCGATCCAAGCCGCGACGGGACCTCGAGACCGGATCCGACCGAACGCCGGTCGGGGGAGCGAAATGAGGAAAAGCCGGCGGAACGAGGAATTGCGCAACTCGATGGGGCGAATGCGAGAGTGGTGATGAAGGCGAACAAACAGATGAAAAGCGTCGTCGAGTGGATTTCTCCCAAGCAGGATGAGCGGGGAAGCGTGTGGGAACCTCTGGATGCGGAGCGCTTGCAGGACCAGCGGAACGTCCACATCGTCATGACCGAGCCGGGAAAGATCCGCGGCAACCACTTTCACAGGGAGGGCGTGGAGACCATCGCGGTCTACGGGCCTGCCCTGGTTCGCATCCGCGAAGGCGAATCGATTGCGGACATCGTCATTCCGGACGGCAAAGTCCTGCGCCTGGTCATTCCCCCGGGGGTCTCCCATGCGATCAAGAATACGGGCGTTCGGCCGAACCTGCTGGTTGCGTTCAACACCACCCGGCATGACCCGCAAGTCCCCGACACCGTAAGGGACATCCTTCTGCTGGATTGAATCGGAATTGGATTGAATCGGGGGAAGGCCGGCGCGCCCGATGTCCGGGGCTGTCCGGAGCGGCGTCGGGACGGCGGGGGGCGGGCTCGTTCCCGGCGTTCACCGATATCCCCCGGGGTTGCTTTCTTTCAGAAATCGAACGTGCTCAGAGTCGCCTGGTCCCAGTAGACCACCATATCGTCCTTCCACACGATGACGCGCACTATCCCATCCTGAGAGACCACCACGGCAACCGCATCGCGGAGTTCGTGGCAGAGGCGGTAGGCGGACCGGTGCCGGGTGCCCACGCTACGGGTCGATTCCACCCGCCTCTGTTCTCCCTCTGCATCCAGGACCTTTGCAACGGTTTCCACCCTGCTCGACCTGCTGAGGATTTCCCCGCCGAAACCCAGCAACTCGAGGCTCTTGGTCATGACCACCGCGCCGTCTATTCTCGTGAGATCGGCGACGAAGTGGGCCGCCTCGAAAATCGCCTCATCCAGTCGTTCGATGGCAGCACTGGTGCTCGCCACGTATTCGTTCCATCCCACCGGGCGATGCATGAACCCCTGTTTTCCGCATTCCTCCGCCAGGGTGTTCATGATCTGCAGATAAAGCGTTCCGATGCGGTAACGCGGTTCCTCCTCGGCAAACTTGTACTTGATGTCGATGCAGCGGTTATCCGAAGTGAGCTCCGCCGCCCGCTCCTGCGGGACGAGGATGATCGTTCCGCCATGGCGAAAGCTCCTCACTATGCTCACGATGCGCCGGTAGACCTGCTGGGTGAGGATCCTGATGAAAGATTCATCCAGGGCCGCCCAGGAGTTTGCAGCGCGCTCGCGGGCCTCCCGGTGCAGCCTGATCAATGTGTTGCCCGAAGGCGTGAAGCTTGCCGGCAGCCAGTGTGAGCCCAGGATGTCTCCCTTGGGCAGGGAGATCAGCCCTGAATTCAGGGCGGCGATCACCTGCGCCCCTCTACAGACGGCGAGGCGGCCCGGCCCCGTTACCCGAATGACCGGCGCGGGAGGCAGAAACCCGGTGGTCTTCCTTCCTCCATAGACCGCCTGCATCCACCGCGGCCCCGAATTGACGATCCCCCAAATCCGAATCCCCTCCGTGGGATGCAGGTTCACTCCGATCAGTGAGCGATGGAAATCGGCGGCGGGTGAAAGACGCCTCAGTTCATCTTCATTGAAGGGGCGCGGCTCGCCGAAAGCAATGCGGTGAAGCCCTTCGGGCGGACCCTGCCGCGGATCGAGACGATCCGGGTCTTTGAAGAGAAGACGGAATGTGACGGGCCTTCCTTCCTCCACCATGAGGCTCGCCTGGTAGCAGGTGGACAGGAGCACCTCGAGCACCGACGGTTCGGGCAACGGATCGTGGACCGCGCCGCTCGGCGGCCTTTCGCCGTCCATGGCGGCAGGAGGCGCATTCCACTGCCGGCTGACGATCGACGCCAGGTCTTCCGGGTAACAATGCTTCATGGCGCACACTCCGGCGTCCTGTTGTTTTCCTTTTTCGGGCCGGTTTCCCGGATGCGGGCGGGCACGATCGCCCGCACGATCGGCTTCACCGAGGACGAGGCAGGAACGGCCGCAACAGCCTCAACGGTCGGCACTTTGCCTCCGGGTCAGCAAGACCCGGTTTTTTTTAGATTTTTCGGTGCGTGGCCCGGGATTGCGCGTCTTCGTTTCTGCTACAGTTCTTCGTAAGTCGTCTTCTTTAAATCCAGTTTAACATGCGCATCGGTTTTGTGCGCACAAATCGCTCTGGAGGACCTGTCTATTGGAAATCACTCTGCAAATTGACACGGCGCGGAACGCTGAGAATTTTTTCGAACGCCCATTGACAATCGGGAAGACCGGATTAACAAATATTTTGTCAGCACTCACCATCGTCGAGTGCTAAGGCTCTCACTGAAAGAGTTTTTTACCCGTGCTGTGTTCATGCATGCCGGCATGAATCTGAGTCCAAACTTCAAGGAGTGATGGTCTGAAGTTCAAGCCCCTGCATGATCGGATGCTTGTCAGGCGCATGGAGGAGGAGAAAACCGCCGGAGGGATCATCATCCCGGACACGGTTAGGGAGAAGCCCCAGCAGGGCAGGGTCGTCGCGGTCGGTGACGGCGCTTTCAGGGAAAATCGCGTTTTCGGTTTCAACGCCTGGACCGATTCCTGCGGGGATCTCCTGGATGAGGGAGTCAGCGACCCGACCAGGGTGGTGCGCTTTGCCCTGCAGAATGCGTCGAGCGTCGCCGCGCTGAGCCACCACGGAAGCCATGGCGGCCGAGAAGCCGGGGAAGAAGGAACCCCCCGCGGCCATGCCTTATGGCGGAATGAACGACATGTACTGACGTGGGATCCGGCGCCGGGGATATTGAGCGCCCGCCGGCGCGGCTTTGCCTGCCTTCCGGCCGACGGGGACGGTCGCGGACCGATTCGGATGGAGGCGCCGAGGAGCGTGCCGAGCGGGTGCTCAACCGCCCGATACCGGTCTTGGAAAGGAGGAATATGCCATGGATTTCAAGAAGCTGGCACCCTGGAACTGGTTCAGGAAGGAAGAGGAGCAGCAGTCCGCAAACCTTCCCGTGCAGCGCTACGACCAGCCGCGCCACGACAACCCCATCGCGCGGTTTCACCAGGAAATCGACCGGATGTTCGACAGTTTCTTCCGTGGTTTCGGTTTCCCTTCGATGGGGCTTGGCAGGGAAATCGCTTCGATGTCGCACACCGAGTGGCTGAAGCCCATGCTGGACATTGCCGCCGGTGACAAGGAGTACACGATCACCGTCGAGCTGCCGGGGGTGGACGAAAAGGACGTTCGGCTGGAGCTGCAGGAGGATACCCTGGTCATCAAGGGTGAGAAAAGGCAGGAGAAGGAGGAAAAGGACAAGAACTACTACCGGATGGAGCGCTCTTACGGCTCCTTCCAGAGGGTACTGTCCCTGCCCGAGGATGCGGAGCAGGACGGCATCAACGCCGCCTACAAACACGGCATCCTGACGATCACCATTCCCAGGAAAGCCCGGGCGGCGGCGAAGCCCAAGCAGGTCGTGATCAGCAAACCATGAGAATCCGTGGGTTGAAGGGATCACTCATCGGGAAAGGAGGATGGGACCATGGATATCGACCGCGCATTGAGGGTTTTCAAACTGTACTGCATGCATTACGAGCAGGATCCCAGGCAGGCCGAGACACTGCTTCTGACCGACGAGGAAAGGCAGGCGATCCTGGAATTGAAGAACCTGATCAAGGAATACGGGAGGCTTTTTGAAGCGGACAAGGCCGTGCAGACGGACAAGGCCGCATGATGCCATGAAATTCACTTCGACGGGGGAGGGGCCGCGGAGAACAAGGCCCCTCCCCGCAAGCTCTCCCGCATGATCCCCCGACATTCGTCCCGTGGGGGGACAGCCCCCGCAAGCGCCCCGACACAATGCAATTCCACCGTGCATGTTTCCTGTTCGGTTCGTCGGTGTCGGTACACTTTCCGGCGGCAGCTCGATCTGTTCAGCAAAGCATGTTCAGAATAGAAGGACGGGTATACTGAGAAGATCGCGGTCAAAACCGGACAATTAACCCCATCTCCCCGAAATTCATCGGGAAAATTGCGGAAGGCAAGCGCCCGGCAATTCCCTTCGCATTTTGACAATAACCTTTGGTTGTCAAATGGCGAAAAACGATCTCCAGGGAAATGAACTTCACGGGGTAAAACCATCTCTCCACTTTCCCGCCCCGATTCTCCAGAAATGACCGGATACCCCTTTTCGTATAGTGGACCCAGTGGTCCGGACCATAATGAGGCCAAACCGCCCCCATGCAGCGTCTCGACAACGATCCCGCATCCGGGAGAACGAACACCATCCTGGCTCCCGGCTTAAGTACGTTGCGCAATGCCACCATAAATTCGCAAGGATCAGGAATATGCTCGAAGGAATCGAAAAAGGCCACCCCCGCAAACCTTATTCCCCTGAATTTCCCAAATCCTTCGATACTCACCCGTTCTGACGGGATTCCCTGTTGTTGGACGTGAAACGGCGTCAAGGGGTTCACGTCGAGGCCATAGGCATCCATGCCGAGAGCAACGGCCGCCAGCATTCCCAGACCGGCTGAGCACCCCACCTCGAGAACCGGCCCGTCAACTTTCCCAAGCATCTTCCAGAATCTGAGAAACGTCAGTTGCTTGGCTTTTCGGATTCCGTCGGATGATCCGTCATGGGCGCGTTCGCGGATGTAGTCCCCATCATAGTTGCTGTAATGATCTTGCGTCGGCTTCCACAGCGTCCGGCACAGGGAGCAGCTTCGAAATTCAGTCGCTCCGACGAGTATCGACCCATTTTCCCAGGCTTGCCCGCAGGCTGGGCAATTTGCCCGCATGATGCCGTAGCTTCCGTTCATGACGTCTTCATCTCCAGGAAAAAAACCTCGGACAACCCCATATCTTTTTCCGTTTCGGATAACAGAGACTCAATCGTTCCATGCCGGGAGGAATCCCTGTCCACCCCCTGTGGACGCAATCAGTATATCCAAAGGCCCTGAAATTCCCGTGGTCCAAATCAATTTCATCATAACACGGTCGCCGAAAGATTAGGGCGGCGAAGTCGCGTCACCGGACAGCGCTACGGCTGTGCAGGGATGCATGGTGAATGCACCAGATAGAGCCGGATGACGAAATACGTCTCGTCGAGCATGGATGGGGGAGGTTCAACGCCACCGCTTTCTCCAAGGTTGCGGGCTGGTGTCCTTCTCTGCCGCAACCCTCGTAGTCGAACATGATCAGGGCGTGATTGCACGTTCTCGACATGGATCTTGAAAAGTTGTGTCCGTTGCGAGCACAACCCGGATCGCCTTCAGGGTCTACATGGTTCTTGAATCGCACCGGGCGGCTCCGGAGAGCTTCAGGCCGTGAAAGCAGACCTTGCAGAGCGGATTCCATATTCTTGTCGGGTACGAGGACAACCAAATCATATTCCCAGTTTCTCACCCCAGTAATCCTCCCGCGAAAAGGACACCAAAATTCGTCTCCCCTTTCCAGTCCCGAAGCGGCGGGTGATCGAGGCTGTCGAACGTACCTTCCGCCACCTGATCGCGATGCAGATGAAGGCGAAAAAGGACTAAGATGCGGGGATGGGCTGGTGGCTGCTGTTCCTCGACGCTCTGTCCGGACCCCTGTTCCTCTTCATCAGGGTATACGGCATCTACTGGGCGCTGTCCCCGGTCCCCAGCACCTTCGAATCTTCGAAAGCGTACGCCGTCATCCATCGCATGGCCGGCAAGGCGGCCGACATCGGCGGCACCATCGCGCTGTTCCGGTGCGTCTACCGCTTCATCCACGTGGTGGACATGCAGCTGCAGCGCTGGGCCAACTCGCGCAAGAACAGCATCGACGACATGCTGGTGCCGCTGGTCGGGAAGGTCTTTCGGATTTTCGTCCTCGTCTTCGGCGGCATCATGACCGTCCAGAACCTGACCGGGATCGAGATCGGCCCGCTGATCGCGTCGCTGGGGATCGGCGGTCTGGCCATCGCCCTGGCCGGAAAGGATTCCATTGCGAATTTCCTCGGAAGCCTGACGATCCTGCTCGACAAGCCGTTCCAGGCGGGAGAGCGCATCGCCATCGACAAGCACGAAGGCTTCGTCGAAGACCTGGGGTTTCGCAGCACGCGGAGCCGGACACAAAACAGAGAATGGGGTACTACGCAAATTGGCTGAATAACATATTGATCCAGCTAATGTTTTTGACTGCTATTCAGTCGATGCTCCGAAACTCCTGTCAGGGTGTTCATCCCCTCTCTTATGACCAACCAGCCGGTGAAAATCGCCGGTTTGCCCCCTACAAAATCGCCGTGGTCGTCCCCGTGGATCATTTTTGCTGAGACTGTCATCAATTCTTCAGACGGGGTGAACCCTGTGACCGATTACAGCATAATACTATCACACGATTTCGATCGCTATGAAAGTAGGATTGGAAATAGTATCTGATATAGGGCATCTGCTTTTTATTTCATAAAGAAAAGCTTCCTTTGCTTCTTTTGACAGATCTGAGTCGATATTCAGGGTGACTTTTATGCTTTCAAATCCGGGTCGATTTTCCGTGCTTTTCCCAAGCATTGTCTCAATGTCAAAGGCGCCTTGAATTTTCATGTCAATGCCGTTCAGTTTGATTCCCTTCTGAGTGGCGATGATTCTCGCGACTGTACCGATGCATCCCGCAAAAGCCGCGAAAAGATACTCAAGAGGGGTTGCACCGGCATCAGTCCCGCCACCGGCTTTTGTCTGGTCTATATACATAATATGATCGCCTGCTTTTACTTCAACCTTAAACTTTTCATCCAATTTTGCCTCAATGCCGATTGTTCTCATCTTTGCCATCGTAATTCCTCCTGAGATTATTTTACTTCCCACTTTGATGTTTTGAACCTGAATAATGCATCAACTTGACCACCGACGAATGCCGAATGCTATCCTTCCTGCATGAAGAAAAAACCCACAACACCCCGAGATCTCAAGGAGCTTGCCGCCTTCATCGCGGACCGGGCTACGTCTGAGTCTAAACCGGATGAACCGGAACAGCCACAAGAAAATTCTGCCGCTGTCGGGCTTGGCCGGCCTGGCGGCATGAAGGGCATTAAGAAGGTGATCGACACCGGACAGTCGAACCATGGCGAGCGCGAAACAGCTCTTCTTTTCGAGTGCTGTGCTGCAATTCCCCATAGGTCCGCTTGTCGTCGAGCAGGGGTTTCTCAGGCTGACGTTTTCGCCGAGTAGGCACATTTGGCCCCGATTTTTGTAGGTGCCTCTAGATTTCATGCGGGTTTCCGGCCCCGCAACCTCATAAAAACTCGAAAAGCTGTAGGCACACGATATTTGCATTTATGCTTGGCTCTGCAATGTGGGACATGCTAACCGGGAAAATTCATAATAGTGCTTGAAAAAGAAACGGACATCCTGTAACATGTTGACTTGACAAGAGAAAACACGTCACAAAAGGAATGCCCGTTGAATACGGTCTGTCATAAACAACTCTCTTTTGCAAACCTTGATTCGCGCTCCGTTGTGGTCGAATTTTCGGCCGGCCCCATGACCTCTGAAGGCGGCTCCTTGCTGCTGTGTGAAATCGACGAGGCCACAGGTCTTTCGTCCTCCATGAGCCGGGCGCTTTGCGAGCGTCGCGAGCAAGCCAAGGTGCACCATGGCCGGGAGGAGCTCTTGCGCCAACGGCTCTTTGCCATTGCCATGGGATATGAAGACGGCAACGATCATCAATTC
>Ga0228536_1000768_pt1 | contig 46890 bp, 38 predicted proteins | sample SJ1Smetagenome_FD_168611 | JGI IMG/M metagenome (GOLD analysis project Ga0228536, IMG submission 168611) | Enriched culture of PCE-dechlorinating microbial communities from Ithaca, New York, USA - SJ1.S | ecosystem: Engineered > Modeled > Simulated communities (microbial... > Unclassified...
CAAGCCGATCTGAACATCTGTTGAGGGGTCGCGCCCGATCGAAAGGGGAGTTTTCCCCAGCAAGATGGTGCGCTCAGCAACCCCTTCACGCACCAGGATCCTGGGTTGTTCGCCGGTATGCTTCGGCTGTGCTGCAGGCTGGTAGTCGCTGGCTCTTACGGTTTTGGGTGCAGCAGATACGGGTACTGCTGCAGGCGTTACTGAAGGGGCAGGTTCATTCACCGGTTGGGATGGCTCAGGCTGAACCGTTTCCATCTTGTCCGGCTGATTGGATTCAGGTTCTGCTGGCGCTGGTTCTACCGGCTTTCCGCAGGAAGGGCAGAAGCGGGCTTCTGCCCTTATGGGAGCATTACAATAGGGACAGGCGGGGGATTGGGTCATAGGGTTATCCTGATAATGTGCTTGCTTCAGGTAATGCAAATTGTGCGACCGCTGATGATCCAGGCATTAGGTTGCCTGCCTGGATGCCTGTACTGGCAGCAGGTTACTGGTTGTAAACCAGCCTTAACCTGCCGAGGAGGATCTCATCCCCTCCCTGGAGTGGATAGCGCTGGCCGGGTACCAGGGGTAAACCTCTCAGGAAAGTCTTGTTGACCGAATTCAGGTCTTCAATCATCACCTGTTGACCTTGAATGGTCAGTTTGCAGTGCTGCCGGCTGACACCAAGGTTCAGTGCTTCGTAAGGATCCAGGTTGACATCCGGGAAATTGCCGCTAACCGGGTCTTCCCTGCCTACCAGGATCTCGCTTTTTCCTGCCGGGATGGGGATGACAGTACCAGTGCCTGCCACCTGGAACGATCCGATTATGAAAACCGGGGCGGGAAAGGCTGCCGGGGCTGGCGCTGGTTCTTGCGGCGGTGCAGAGGGGGGTGTCTCCGGCGGCGCTACAGCAGCCAGCGGGGTTGGTACATACTCCACAAACGCTGGAGCCGCAGGCTGCTGTGCAAGAGGTGGCAGCGATTCGGGGGGAATGGGTTCGGAGAACGGCACTCCTGGTGCTGCTGCATCTGTTGCCGGCTTGGGTGCTGCTGCAGCCAGGGAGTTGCCGCAGTTTTCACAAAAGGCTGCCCCGGGGATGTTATTCACATTACACACCGGGCAGGCTACCAGCCCGGAGGACGGCCATGCAGCCTGGGCTGGCGCTTCGACCGGGAGCGGTGGCGCTGCTGCTGGAGCCAGCCGGTTGCCGCAATTGTCGCAGAAGATTGCACCCGGAATGACCGGTTGACCGCAAGAAGAACATACTTCACTCATGTTCACACCTCCATCATTCTGGTCCTGCCTGCAGGATGGTGTTCAGGCGGAATTTCCTTTCCAGTGAACTCCCATCACCCGCCAGGCAGCTGGTTAGCGGTAAGGTCCTGTTTGCAGCCGCTGGATATGAGAGGCTGCCCTGATGCCATGCTTTTCTGGCTCGTGCTCCCTGGACAAATTCAAACAGGGGAGAGGCAGCAGGTCAAGCTAATTATCCTATTATGCAGGCATCTTTGCAAGAAGGAAACAAACCTGTCAGGTGAAACGTGCCAGGCAAAATTGCAACACATATACCGGCTTAATCAGCTCTGACCGCTTCGACCAGGATGGCAGTGATGTTGTCTTCTCCACCGGCGGTGTTGGCGGCTGCAACCAGTTTCTCACAGGCAGCCTGCGGGTTGGAGCTTTTACGGATGATCTGCAGGGTGGTTTCATCCTCGAGCATCTCCCATAACCCGTCTGAACACAGCAGGATCTTATCACCGGGTTCAAGGGTGAGGGTAAAAACATCCACGTCCACCTTTTCTTTATCCCCGATGGTGCGGTACACCACGTTACGCTGCGGGTGGGTTCTGCCTTCTTCTCTGCGGATCTGACCGGTGGCTATCAAGCGTTCAACCAGAGAGTGGTCTGTGGTAATCCGCTGGATGCCCTGGTGATTAACCAGGTAAGCGCGGCTGTCGCCGACATTAGCCAGGTAGGCTCTTAACCCATCCATAACTGCCATAACGAGTGTGGAGCCCATATCTGTTCCTGCAGCTGTGCGCAAGTCATAAACGGCTTTATTGGCCCCATTGACTGTCTCTTTCAGCCAGTCACTCCAGTTCATCCCTCCGGTTTGGGCTTGAATGGTAGCCAGGTCCTGCGGGGCGCGTTGCGCGAAGTAGCTGATAATGGTGCCGCTGGCTACCTCGCCGGCAGAATGCCCGCCCATGCCGTCCGCTACGACAAAGATGCCGAGGGGTTGGGGATGGGATTGCACCACCCTGGCCGTCTCAATGGCATACATAGCGTCTTCATTCAGGTCCCGTACTATTCCAGTATGGGTGCGTTTGCCAATGTTGTAATCGATCGGCAGGGCAGAGAGTGAATCATTTACGATGGTCTCAAGGGCTGAAGCCAGCTCCCTGCCGCTGCGGAAACCCTCCGGTCCAAAGGCTTTATCGACCAGCCTGTTGAGGGGGGCGGGCAGATCGGGATCTGCATCTGTGGTGGTACTGCCGGTCAGCCACTGGTGAAGCAGGCTCACCAGGCTTTTCAAATCATCGATCCTGCCCTGTTCCAGGTCATCATTTTCCAGGATAACGGCATTGCGGAAATTCGTCCAGACCAGGCGGTTGTTGCTTAGCCCAATCGAGGCTGCATCCGCCTGCCCGTTGAAGGAAACCTGGTTGCGGTAAAGATAATCCAGGGCGCGCGCCAGGCCGGCAGTCCAGCGGATGGCCTGGTTCTGCTCCATTGCCTGGGGAACCGGATCGGCAGGAGGGGTAACAAGGCAGTAGCGGTTGACCCCCGCCAGGATCTCGCTGAAGGTGGCAACTGGAGCGCGGACATTGGCGTGAACCAGCCCCATCTGGGCGATCTGCACCACGCTGTCCGGAAGTGGATCTGCGCTCTCGAACAGCTGCAGGAGAACCTTTGATGATTCCATTTGCGTGCCGCATGAGCTGCAGAACCGGTCTGGTTCTGCCCCCTCTTCCCACCTGGAATGCACCGCCCCGCAGGCCGGGCACTGCCGCAGGAGCAGTTTGGTGCTGCTCCCAATCTCTTCCACCTGGTAAGCGGCGCTGGATTGGTTGTCACTGTACAGCAGGCCGGTGCTTAAAAACCGGTCGCCGAAGATTGCGTGGTTTGGCCTGGGCTCCAGGGCCGCAGGCTGGGGCAGCGGTTTTGTGCCGTGGCGGGCGGGATCAGTTTCCAGGTTCTTGACAGGAACGGTCGGCGCTGGAAGGTCTTCCAGCCGCCTGGTTGGGCGGGCCTGGGGTTCGTCCAGCCTGGCGCCGCAGCGTGTGCAAAATTTTGCACCCTCGTTGTTTTCCTGTTGGCATTTCGGGCATTCGATCATGGCATGCTCCTGTAATCTATTCGCCTTATGATGGGATGTAACCGGTGTCCTGGTATACCAGGGATACATCACCGATGGTGATCTGGTCTCCGCTGTTCAGGATGTTTTTGCGGGTTGGTTTGCCGTTGACCAGGACACCGTTCAGGGAATTCTGGTCTTCGATACAAACCGCCTGCAAAACCGGATCGTAGTACAACCTGGCGTGAATGGTAGAGACAGCTTCAGAGCTAAGTACCAGCGTGTTGCCGTTGATACGCCCTATGGTGGCAGGCAGGCCGGAAAAGGTAAACTTTTTCCCATCCGGGAGGGTGAACTGCAGTCCGAATCCGCTGTTTGCAGCTGCTGCGGTTGGGGCGGGTTCGCCTGCTTGCTGTGGACGGGAGGAAACCGGTTTGGTGGCAGCCGGACGCGCCATGCTCACTGGCCTGGAGTTGCGCCTGGCCTTCTTTTTCTTGTTGCGGTTAAAGATCGACAGAAGGAGGATCAGGATCAGCAGCAGGATGATGGCAATTGTTGCCAGGAATATGGCAATGATCACCTTATCGGACAAACCGGTCATGCCTGCCCAGCTGTTCACCTGTTCATTAAACCTCTGGAGAAATGCTGATAGACCGGTAGGCAGCGAACCATCTGCCTGGCCAGGGGCTGGTGTTGCCTGCGGTTCAGGGCCATCGAACGAAAAAATGCGTAGCAGGTTTATTTCCACAGTTTGTTCTCCTTGCAGCAGCCGCAGAAAGCTGCTGCCTTTCCCATCTTGTTATTATAGTACAGACTAAAAGCTGGTCAATTTCTCTCTATCCCATAGCCATGCAAGATTTATGCTAAGATGCAAGTTCCTCTCGCCTGTTCAGGGTATAAAGAAGAGTGTTTTCCGTTCTCCAGGCGCATCTCTGGTAAAATGAAAAACCTATGGGTACGCGATTTTCCCGCATTTTTCCTTACCTCCTGGTCATCATCACGCTTGCCATCCACATTTTTGTCTCCATTGCCCCAGCCAACAGCCTGGTGAACTGGTTTACTATAGATGACGCGTACTACTACTTTAAAGAAGCCCAGCATGTCAGTGAAGGCCTGGGCTTTACCTTTGATGGGATTAATACTGCCAGCGGTTTCCACCCGCTCTGGATGTTCATCTGCATCCCGGTCTTTGCCCTGGCACGCTTTAATTTACTGCTGCCCCTGCGTATCCTGGTGATCATAGCCGGGATTCTTAACGCTGCCAGCGGCGTGCTTTTATTTACCACCTTCCGCAAGGTACTGGCGGTTGCGCCGGCAGCCTTGCTCAGCTTTTTCTGGGTCATTTCCCCCCTGGTGCAGCCGGTGATTTCCCACAACGGCATGGAAGCGGGTATCAATGCATTTGCTACCATCCTGTTCATCTCCTTACTGGTGCGGTATGAAATGCGAACAAAGTCAGTAAAAGAGAGCAAGGAAAACTGGAAATCACTGGCAGGGTTGGGCGCGGCAGCAGTGCTGGTGCTGTTCAGCCGGCTGGATAACATTTTCCTGGTGGCAGCTGCAGGTATGTGGCTGGTTTACCGGCAGGGTGAAAAACGGTACCCTGTCACCCTGGCCCTGTTGTTAAGTGTTGCTAGTGTATTTGTCAGCTTTATGTTGCGGATCGGATTCAGAGAGGCCTACATCCAGTATTTACCATCCATCTACTGGATGCTGGCGTTGAGTATTCTTCTGAAAATGGTTGTTTTTGCCCTTGGCGGGCTGTTTGACCTGCACCCCGGCCAGACTTTTTGGAAACTGGGTTTGCGTGTTGTCCTGGCAGCCACCACTGCCGGTGGCCTGCTTGGGGCGGTGATGCTTGGTATTTATTCCCTCGGCGTTTTTGACCGCTTCCCCCGGACAGTAATCCTGATTGATTGGGGTATAACCCTTGCCGGTTTACTGCTGATCACGGGGCTTTACCGCTGGCTGGCATCCCGGGAGGCAGTTACGGGGCAGCCTGTCTCAATCTGGAAGCAGGCAACGTACCATCTTAACCTCTGGCGGCAGCGCGGGAGCGCCTTTTTTGCGCCGGTTGCAGCAGCCCTCATCCTTTACATGGGATGGAGCAAGCTGACCTTTGGTACATTCTCTCCCGTCAGCGGGCAGATAAAGCACTGGTGGGGCACCTTGTACACGGTGTATGGCAAACCAGTCAACAGCCTGGTGGAGTTCTTCGGATATGATGCCCGCCTCAAGCGCGGGCCGTGGTCGCTGGCGCTTTCCGGTTGGACTGAGCTGGCAGAAAAGATGCAGCGCTTGCACTGGATCAGAAAGGATGAAACAGCCTCAACTGTCGGCTTGCTCTTCCTGGCACTCCTGGCGGCTTTCATCCTGCTGGCTGCCTTTGACCGCCAGCGTTTCCGCAAGAATATTCATGCCCTGGCGCTGCTGCCCCTGGCAGCCGGGTCGCTGCTGCAGCTGTTCTATTACAACGGCACCGGCTATGTGAACACACGCGACTGGTACTGGATCAGCCAGATGCTGACCATCCTCTGGCTGGCGGCGGTATTCACAGACCTGTTCTATCACAGGCTGCTGGCGTGGAAGATCCCTGCTTTCATCCCGGCGGCCGTGATGGTTATTTTTGGGGCTGCCTGGCTGGGCAGTTATGCCAAAGACATCCTTACCCTGGTTCCCCCGGCGGTGGTACCCGAAAATGAGACTGCTTACCTGGGTCCCATCCAGCTGCTGGAGCAGGCAACCGAACCGGGCGCGGTAATCGGTTCGACCGGCGGCGGTAATATTGCATACTTTATCCAGGACCGGACGATCGTCAACCTGGATGGCTTGATGAACAGTACCGCTTATTTTGATGGTATGAAAGACGGGACGGCAGCCGAGTTCCTCAACCGGATGGGGATGGATTATGTTTTTGCCAATGCGTACATGGTGACAAAAAGTGAACCTTATGACAGGATTTTTGCAGGCAGGCTGACACAATTGGATACCTTTGCCAATGCCACCTTGTTCCGGTTCACCTGCGAAGATTGCCGCTAAAACCTGATAGTGGTTTAACACCTGTTTTTTTGCAATGCTGGTACAATTGCTCCTGCCCGAACACCAAATACCCGGCAACCCCCTCTTATCCATATCAAATTTTGTGTGAGTTTACCTGATATTACGAAGTCAACTTTGATTCAGCAGGACATCTGGTTAAACCAGCTGTAAACAGGAGCAGGTGAAATTGCCCGAAAATTTACCCATCATTGAATCCATCGAAGACCTGGAAATATTCGTTAACCAGGTTGGAGCGTGCCTGGTATATCCTTCCAGGGAACAACAGGATATCACCAGCCTGCTTGCCTCTGGCAGCCTGGCGGAGCGCCGGCAGTGTGCCTCGCATTGGGCAAAGGAACTGCACCTGGCTAAAAAGGCTTTCCTGTACCCGTTAAACAGCCAGCAGGAAGCTCTGGTTTCCTGGCGGAATTTTACCCGGGCGTACCCGGGGCAGTCCAACCAGGTACTCAACCTGGATGAGGATGGCTTGCTGGAAGTCATCCGCAGGCAAGGCACTGGATCGCTCAGGGCTTTACTTCAGGCAAGCGGAATGCCGGCTGGCAGGTTTAACGCCGCGCTGACAGGGTTACAAATGAAAATGCTGGTTACATTCTGCGGAAAAGCAACAGACGAAGACGGCAAACCAATGGACTGCTTTGACCTTACGGACAACTGGCTGCCCGACGAATTTGGTATCTGATATAACCGGGAATTATTCCATGTTAATGAAGGCGACTGCGTCTACAGCCAGCTCGCCCGTGGTTGAACCGGACACGGTTTCCATTACCAGCGACAACCTGGCCGATGGACTGTAGAAAGGTCCGATCTCCCATTCGCCCACCGGCATCCATGCGCCGCCCTGACGGCTGCCGTGTACGATCGGCCCCGGGTCAGTTCCTTCCACCGCAGTCAGCTGGTCTTCATTCACCATCAGGCGGTATTTTGCCTGGGCGTCGCCGTTCACTTCCGGGATCCATACCCAGACAGCATACCTGCCAATCGGGATGGGGTCCTGCATGCTCCAGGTTACCCTGAGGGTATCATCCGGGTTAATGATTACTTCTGCCTTGCCATTCCAGGCCGGCTTATCTTCCAATGGAATCACCGTTCCTGCATTTTCGATCACAGCGTTGGGGTCATCCAGGAGGGTGATCTTCTTGCCCAGCGGCAGTTTGGACATGATGCTGTAGGTCACAGCCGGACGGGGAATGATCAACACCCGGTCTACCGCCACGATGGTGTATTCATCGCGGACATCCCAGCTGGTAGATACCGAGATGATACCTTCCTGCTCCAGGTTATACATTCCGATCGAATGCCAGACATCCTGTACCTGCTGGGGTGTGCCGCGCAGGGACTGGTAATTTACCACCTGGGTGCCCAGGTACGGGAAGATATCTGTTCCGTTGTTCATCACCTTGAAAGATAACGAACCGCCTGAGGAAAAGACCGTATCCATGACATAAATCTCGTACAGCCCGGGGGAGAGGTTTTTATCCATGCTCCAGGTTACGCTGGCGGCTCCGAGGGTGGCATAGAACGGCTCGAGGATCTCGAATCCAAGCTGGGTGGATATGGTGGCTGAATTGGTCCAGATAGGGTTGTCAAACCCAGGGTCTGCAGTCACCGCATTGCTTTCATCCAGGATGAACCCGGAGCCTGTCTCACCAGGCAGGACAGGGTCGATCGTGGAGAGGTCGGGTACAAAATAGGCGGAAGAAGCGGCCATGCTGGTGGGTGTGGTTGTGGGGCGCAGTGTCGCGGTCGGCATAACCGTGGGTGTGCGGGTCGGCCACAGGGTGGGGGTTGGCAGGGCAGGAGTAGCGGAAGGTTCAGGTCTTGTGAAATGGTAGATTGCGGGGTAGTATAGCCAGGCAATAAAAGCCAGGGTAACTATAGCGGTAAACAGCCAGGCTATCAAGCGTGTCCGGCGCAGGCTGGATGTCTCAGGAGATGTGTTTTCTGCTGGTTTCTTTTCAGTTTCTTCAGTCATACTGTATTCCAGAGTTGCTGTGGAATTATACCAAACGGAAGCGGAGAAATTGTGCAGCAATCTGCCAGGGATGCAGCTACCCAGTAGAGCAAGGATGTGCCATGCGCGCATACATTCTGTATAATCTTACTTATGCAGCATACAGGCAGCAAGAGGACCGTTTTCCAGTACTTGCGCTGGAATAAAACCAGTTACGCCTTGCTGAGTGGCTTTATTGCCATCATCGGCCTTATTCTTTATGTCTGGTGGCCGCTGGCTGAGGAGTACATCAGCCTGTTCAACCCGGACATACCCGTCTGGCGCCAGCTCGATTACCTGCTGGTGGGCAATTTCCTGGTGATGACCGTTCTGATCATGGGCAGCGCTGACCTGCGCCATGACCTTCCGCTTGCGCTGGTGGGACTGGCAGGCGGGCTGGTGATCGAAGCCTGGGGAACCCAGACCGGCATCTGGAATTATTACACCAGCGAGCGCCCGCCGCTGTGGATCGTGCCAGCCTGGCCAATTTCCACCCTGTCGATCGACCGCCTGTACCGCATCCTGGACCACCTGGCTCGCAGGCTGCCTGACCGGGAGGTAAACGCCGGGTATTGGGTGATCCTTGGGGCTTTCCTGGCCTTGATGCTGTGGTTCATCTTTCCCACCCTGGATAAAAGCCTGACGGTTATGGCTCTTTTATTGTGCCTGTTCATTTACTTTACTCCAACCGATAAGCGGGCCATGCTGTTTATATTCCTGATGGGCGCTGCCCTGGGGTACTTCCTGGAACGCTGGGGAACCAGCCGGCTGTGCTGGACGTATTACACCAGGGAGACCCCGCCTGTTTTTGCAGTGTTTGCACATGGTATGGCTTCCGTATCATTCTGGCGCGCCAATAAGGCTATACTATTTGCACTGCAGAAATTTCCCCTCCGTATTTCCTTGTTAAAACATCAATAAACAGATAGACCCGGGTAAATTGGGTAGTTAACATTCACCGGTTTTGCGCTATGATATGTTAACAATATTTTGCTTTTACAGCCGCAGTTCCCTGTTTGTTTACAAAAGAATCGGAGGGAAGATGAAAAAGACCAAAACTAGCATTTTCGCTGGGTGTATCGTGCTGCTTCTGGTGGTTATATCCTGCGGTATCCCGGGCAAGAATGGTGGGGCTGATCTCACCAGCGTGGCAGCCACTGTAGCCATGGAGCTGACAGAGAGGGTTGCCACGGCTGGCACTCAGGTACCGCCTGGAGCGGCAACTGCAGCCGGAGATACACCGCAACCGCCGGCAACCGGCACGGATACAATGGTTCCGACCAGCACCCCAACCACCACACAAACAGCCACCAGTACACCCCTGCCCTGCAACAAGGCAACCTTCCAGGGGGATATCACCATCCCGGATGGCACCGAGATAACTGCAGGCACCAGTTTTATCAAAACCTGGCGGATCAAAAATGAAGGCTCCTGTACCTGGAATTCCAGTTACCAGGTTATCTTTGCTGACGGTGAAAAAATGCAGGCGCCTGATTCGGTCCAGCTAACCCCGGGGTCTGTAGCGCCCGGAGGTACAGTGGATATCTCCATCCAGCTGAAGGCGCCAGCCAGCCCGGGTGACTATACCGGTTACTTCCGCCTCAAAGCAGGGGATGGGACGATATTTGGGGTCGGCGCTTCCAATGCTTCGTTATCGGTTGTAATCAAGTCGGTAGCTGCTGCCATTACAGCAACCTTTACCCTTCCCCCGCCTCCCACACCACTCCTACCCGACCTGTATGTCAGCGAGTTCCAGATTAACAATGGCAACCCGATTGACGATGATGTCAACATCCATGTGCGGCTGGGAGTTTATAATAAAGGAACCGCTGCCGCAGGTCCATTCACCGTGCGGTTCTGGGGGCTCGAGACCTTCGCCAATTCCAGTTGCGGTTGGGATGTGGGAGGACTGGTTAAGAATGGGGGCTATATCCTGGAATGCGATATGCAATATGCTTCCACCTATGCAGACGGACTGAAGGCAAAAGTGATGGTGGATACGGGCAGCACGGTTGCTGAGCTGGATGAAACCAACAACATATTCCTTTATCCCCTGAACTTTGTTCCGTAACATCCAATCACAAAATCTCCCCGCAGATTTCAGCGGGGAGATTTTTTTGGGCTGTTGAAAATATCCTTACCTACTTCAGGTTCACTGAAATCGAGTAGGTATATTTTGGACCAGAGTCGGTCCAGTCATCGATCACGAGGATGTAGTACGTATCATCTTCGTACAGGTCATAATCCAGCAGGGCATCTTCACCCCCGCCGCTGTCGCTATCCCAATCATAAAACATCTGGTCAGAACCCATCAAAATGACGCTGGGATTCATATCGGACGATGAGCCTTTTTTAACCGAAATGGTGACATTCTGGCCGCCCTTCCCGGTGAAGTAATACAAGTCTCCCGGTCCTGAGAAGCCCAGATAGGTCAGGTCGAGGTAATCTGAAGCCTCGATAGTTCCCGCTACAGCGGTGCCATTGGTCTGGATTTCCTTGGCGGTTGCCATCTCCGGGTTATAAGAGCCCTTTTTCAACGTGATCTCAAAATCCTTTGCATCTCCAGCGCTGTAAGAATTAACCTTTGCGTAGAGATAGGTGGTATCTTCCCCATTCGTCCAGAAAACCAGGGGGTTCCAGCCTGGGCCGGAGTCGTCGTCATAAGTCAGGTAGTTGCCATCCCTATCAAACAGGTTGATGGCCAGGTTGAGGTCTTCATTGGCGGCAATGGCATACACCGTGTAGGACTGGTCAGGTTCGGCTTTGAAGCGGAAACAGGCTTCGTAGCTGTCTTTGTCGAGCGCGCCCTTTACCGATTCATCCACCTGCAGGGTCGCAGCTCCCGGGCAGATGCTACTGCTGTAGTACGGGTACCCAAAGTAGAAGGTGTCAAACGGGTTCAGGGTAGCCCATTCCACATCCAGGAAGGCTGCATCTTCATACAGGACTTCGTAATCCACTTCGCCATTGACGTTTACCTTGCGTACCTCAACTTCATCGTAATCTTCTCCAGTTTGAACCGAGTAGATCACCTCTTTACCATTGACAGTAAAGGTGGCGTTGAGGAGTGAGTAGATGTCATCATCATCCAGCTCAACCATATCCGAGCCACCTGCCGCATCCAGGGTGAACAGGAGGGTATCGTCATCATAATCTTCCCGCCCGCTGAACAGGAGGGTCTTCCCATCCGGGCTGATGGCATACATAAATACAGATGCCCAGTCCTCAAGGATGTAATCTCCATCTTCACTGCCAACAGTGGTGGAGAAGATGTTGTAAAGGCTGTCTTCATTATTTATAAACAGGATCAGTTTATCTGTTCCAATGGGGTTGTAAATCGAGTCGATGGAAACATCAGATTCAGAGAAGAGTTCAGCCAGGTCATAACCTTCTTTTGTTGCACTGTAAAGCGTTACATCCCCGTCTTCACTGGTCTCCTGGATGAGCAGTATCTCGGACCAGATATTGTAGCTGAAGCTCAGCCCCTCACCGCTGATCACTTCTACGTCATCTCCGCCGCCCATCGGGTGGACAAAGATAGTTTGTTCGCCTTCTTCGTCCCCCACCATGTACACCAGGTTTTCACCTTGCTTATCAAAGGCAGTCAGGAAGCTGGTGCCGCTGGCAACCAGGTTCTGTTCTGATCCCTCCAGGGTGTACAACTCGAGCAATCCCTCATCATTTTCAGCAGTGAAGGTTATGCTGCCGCCCGCAATACTGGAACTGGAGGTTACGATATCGAAGAAGGTATCGCTCTCAGCGATGACTTCGCCATCACTGGTGCTGACCACTTTTACCTTTGCCCCGTCGTCATCCTCAACCGTGAAGCCTATGAACTTGCCGTCAACGGTGTAGTTGTAGTAATTATCCCGGACATTTTCCTCATCATCCAGGACCACAACCTCGTTTTCCCCCTTGATGTCATACGCATTGACCGTCAGGTAGCCTTTACTTGACACATCTTTCGTCAGGATGATTTTTCCTTCAGGTGCAATCCAGCACTCATCACCCTTGGCGACTTCCTCTGCCTCTTTGCCGTTCTGTAATACATAACAGCGCTGGCTGTTATCGCGGACTTCATTAATAAAGATCGTTTTTCCACCATCCAGCACCAGAGCATATACTTCATTATCAGTTTCAAAGAATGGGACGATCTCTTTTGGGTTGGTGTTGAAGCGGTACATGCTGATATCGCCGTCATCGTTGTAACTCAGCAAGACCTCTTTTGTCCCCTTGATGTACCCTCCGCTCAAGTCCCAGAAACCGAGGTTGCGGTAACCTTTCTCCATGTCATAGGTATAGATATAGCCGCCTTCGAGGGTGCCGTTCTCCAGGATAGGATCGAAATCTTCGAGCGGTTTTCCTAATTTCATGGAATAAATCTCTGCTTCGTCAGACTTATCGGGGACTCCGATCAGGATCCCATCCCCCTTGGAAGACTTTTGGAAGGAGAGCCCGCCGCCCAGCACCTTGCCCAAGATGAGCACGGCTGCGATGATGATACCGATTAGCAAAAGGGCGCCGAGGATGATCAACCACAGCCAGCTTTTCTTTTTTGGCGGTTTGGGTGCAGCCGCAGCCGGCTGGGGCGGGGGCGCAGACTGCCATGCGGGCTGTTGGGGAGCCTGCCACCCGTTTCCGGGAGCAGGTTCCTGGGAATACATGGGCACCGTTGCTTGGGGTGCAGCAGGGGTCTCCTGCACCTGGAGCGATTCGTTCGGGGCGCCACAGTTGGGGCAAAAATAGCTGCCGTCTTCATATTCTGCATCACACTTAGGACATCTCATATTTCTTCCTCCATCAAGGGTTAAAAAAATTGGCAATTGTGAATGGTAGAGCATTAAAATCAGGGGTTACAAGCTGCCGGATGCATTCGGGTGAATAAAGTGTAAACCTAAAAGCAGCACCCGGCAACTATTTTAAGCACGAATCTTGGTTTTCTCCTCCATAACCCATCCCACGATTAATAGACTGTGACTGGAGACAGGAAGTAATTGTAGCTGTCGAAGTTATCCATCACTTTCCACTCAACGTCTAGCAGCACAGCTTCTTCGTACAGCAATTCAACATCTTCTTCGCCCCCGGTTTTGACCTTGCGGATTTCATAATCATCATAGTCTGTACCGGTCTTTATGTTGTAAACCACATACTGATCGTCCGCAGTGAATACAGCCGAACTAACCGAAGTTAAGTCATCATCATCCAGTTCAATCAATTTTGCGCTGCCTGCCAGGTCAACAGTGAACACGGTAAGGTCATCATCGCTTTCTTCTTTACCCGAAAGCAACAGGGTCTTACCATTGGCGCTGATATCCAGGATATTAAAGCTTGCCCATTCTTCAAGGATGAACTCGCCTTCTTCACTGCCGGGAAAGGTAGCATACAGGCTGAACAATCCATCCTCGTCGATCAAGCGGATGAACAGGTTCGATGAATCCAGTGGGCTGAGGATGGAATCGATCTGGTAATCGGCATCTGAGAATAATTCTGCCAGGCCGCTGCCGTCACTATTAACCGAGTACAGGGTAACCTGCATATCTTCCAGGTCAGTCTCTTTAATAAGCACAAGATTCTTCCACAGCATCATATAAAAAGAAAGATTTTCTCCTTCCATTACCTCTATATCATCCCCGCCCATCTCCGGGTGGACATAAACAGTCTGGTTGCCGTCTTCATCCCCGGCGATATACACCAGGTTTTCGCCCTTCTGGTCATATACAGCCAAAAGGCTTTCGCCGCTTCCGATTAATGTTTCACCTTCAGCACCCAGTGTGTACAATTCCAGTTCGTCATCGTCATTCCTGGCGATGAACCAGATCTTCTCCCCGGTAAATGCCCGGTCGAAAGAAAGGATATCGTTGTACTCTTCACTTTCTGCAATTACTTCACCGCTCTTGGCATCGATCAGTTTCAGGTAGGCTGTATCGCCGTCATCAATCAAGGCATAAATCTGGGTACCCAGGTCATTGTATCCGTAGGCATTGTTGCGAACATTCTTTTCTTCATCCAGCAGGACAACTTCCTCCTCTCCATGGATGTCGTACGATTTGACGGTCAGTTCGCCATCGGAAGAAATTTCTTTGGTAAAGATCACCTGCCCGCTTGCGGCAACGGTACACTGGTCGCCTTTTACGACCTGCTCAGCTTCTTCCCCTTTGAAGGAAACATAGCACCGTTCACTGTTGTTGCGAGACTCATTGATAAAAATGACGTCTCCACCGTCCATCGATAATGCGAAGAAATTATTGTCCGATTCAAAGATGGGTACCAGCTCTTTCGGATTGGGGGTGTTGCGGTACAGGGCAATATCGCCATCGTTGTTGTAAGAATAGAACAGGTATGGACTATTTTCTACATAACCACTTGCATAACCAAAGAGCCCTACGACCCGGTACCCATTGGGGGTGAACTCATACAGGTTATTGGTGGCCATATCGCCATCTTCCAGCATGGGTTCATAGTCATCCAGGGATTTACCGAACTTCAACGCATACACATCTGTAACATCGCTTTTTTCCGTGATTCCTACAAGAATACCGTCTCCTTTCGACCTGCCGCCGAAAATGGTGATGCCCAGCGCCGGCGCAACCACAAATACCGCCAGCGCTGCCAGGCCGATCAACACTACGGCCACTACAGGGATAAGCCAGAGCAGGCTTTTCTTCTTGGCTGGCGGCTGTGCTATCTGGTCAAGGGGCAGATCCGTAACCGGGATTGATTCAGCCGATGTTTCCGGCTGCGGCTGGTTTGGGTTGGCTATTGTTTCGTTCGGGGCGCCGCAATTGGGGCAAAAATAACCTTCATCTTCATAAACCTGGTCGCACTTTGGGCACTTCATGATATACCTCCACTCTCTAAGTTTTATTATACGGAATATCTGCCTGTTTTAACCTATCGAATTTAATAGTGCATTAACTTTTTGCAGGCGGGTGGAATGCAGGCGAATGGAATTTGACGGGTGAAAGCGGTGGTTTATAATGGGTTTAATGGGATCCGTGCTGCCATGTTATCGGTAAACCAAGTTATCCAAAACCGCTATCGCGTTGAACGCCTGGTTGGTCAGGGTGGATTTGGGGCGGTTTACCGTGTCCGCGATATGCAGCTGAACCTGGTTTGTGCCTTGAAGGAAAACTTCGAAACCAGCGCAGCTGCCCAGCGCCAGTTTGTCCATGAAGCAACTATCCTGTCCGGCTTGCGCCACCCCAACCTGACCCGGGTGACCGACCATTTTGCCCTGCCCGGGCAGGGGCAATACCTGGTAATGGATTATATCGAAGGGGTGGACCTTAAAACCAGGCTGCAGCAGGCTGGCACCCCTTTACCCATCTCACAGGTGATCCCCTGGATCCTGCAAATTGCGGATGCGCTGGCTTACCTGCACGGGCAGAAACCTCCCATCATCCACCGTGATCTGAAGCCTGAAAATATCATCATCACCCCCCAGAACACCGCCATGCTGGTGGATTTCGGGGTGGCAAAAGTATATGACCCTGCCCTGAAGACCACCATTGGAGCCAGGGCGGTTACCCCGGGTTTTTCCCCGCCAGAGCAATATGGGCAGGGAACCACAGATAACCGCAGCGACATTTACGCCCTGGGGGCAACCTTGTATACTCTGGTTACCAACCAGGAACCGGTTGAGAGTATCCAGCGTACCCTGCGGGTGCCCCTGGTTTCTCCCCGCCAGGTCAATCCGCTGGTATCGCCAGCGCTGGATGCGGCTATCCTCAAGGCGATGGAACCAGTACCCTCAGACCGTTTTCAGCGCATGGAGCATTTCAAGGCAGCCCTTACACAGCAGCAAAGTATGGCGCCCAGGCCGCGCCCGGCAGCGGTGCAGTTGAAGAAAAAACCTGGCCCGAGTGTAAAAACCAACCCCGCATCCATTTTGCCACCCAGGTCTATGCTCCTGTCATTCCTGGTGCTGGCTGCTGTACTTATCCTGCTGGTTGCCCTGGGGCTTTCACGCCGGGCGATCCAGCAAACCCCAATGCCTGCTGCACCTCCAACCCTTACAGCTGCCGTAACAGAGACTGAACCTGGGGCAATCCAGGGCACGATCCGGGCTGAACAAACCCAGGCTGCCAGCCTGCTGTTACCGGCGGTTACGCCTTTTCCAACCAGCACCCTGAAACCATATGCCCCATCGGCAACCCGTATCGCTATGAGCGCCAGTAAAACCCCCATTGAAAAAGGCAATTACACCTGTGTGTTGGTCTCCTACCTGCAGGATATCACCGTACCGGACGGGTCGGTATTCTCCCCCGGAAGTCCGTTTACAAAGACCTGGCGGCTGCAGAACGTCAGCAATTGCACCCTTGAGAAGGATGCCAGGCTGGTTTACCTGGGGGGAGACCTGATGGGGGACGAGCAGGAATTCCCCATCGCCATCGAGGTCGTGCCGGGGCAAGTCTTTGACGTTTCCATCCCGCTGACCGCTCCTGGCGCTCCCGGAAAATTTAAGAGTGAATGGGTGATGAAGACCAATGAAGGCAGCCTGATCTCAGGTTTGCAGCTTTCCGTCGAGATCGAAGTGCGTTGATGTTCTGCGATGAAACAATCCAGGCATGAAAACCCATAAATATTTAGGCGCCTTTTTTATCATCGTTTTCCTCCTGTTTACTCTGGCTGACTGCAGCTTAACCCGGGCACCGGCTAGTAACGAAACCCTGTCCGTTTCTCCACAGCCGGATACCACGGCTACCCTTCCAGTGGCAACCCAGACTGCGACCCCAACGGCATCACCCAGCCCCACTTCCTCACCCACACCCTATCCGTATTTTGAGCCTGCCGGCTGCCTGGCTCCTGTGGAAGATTACAGCCTGGTGGAAGTGGAAGGCTGGTATTTAAACCAGCGCACCCTTATCATGCTGAAGCATGCGTCTGAACTCTTCAATGGCAATCCGCAATACCTTCTTTCCCTTATCACCCAGGGCAGTTACCATGATAATGGGGCAGCCAGCTGGGGCACCCACCTGGGGGGCGGGGCAGTGGACCTGTCTGTTATGCTTCCCGGCACGTATACAATCGCTGCATCTGAGCTAAGCCGGATGGTCAGGTCTTTGCGGGCAGCAGGTTTTGCTGCCTGGTACCGCGATGCGGATGAACTGTTTTCCGGGTCAGCCATGCATATCCATGCCATTGCGGTTGGCGATGCCGAGCTTTCTGAGCCTGCCCAGGCGCAGTTGACCAGCCGGGAAGGCTATTTCTTTGGTTTCAACGGTATCCCGGTTGATTTTAGCGAACCCATCATTGACCGGCATGGCGGACCTGTGGTGTGCAGCTGGATGATCAAAAGCGGTTATCCCGCTTATGATGTACAGCTTGATGGCAGGATGACATGGAAGCAGAGGCTACTCCAGGCTGCAGGCAGCCTTTTAACCAGTAGCGGCCAGGATACCCGCCAGCTGGCTGATAACCTGTCCTTTTACCCCGGCACTTTGCGGGGCTTGCAGGAACTGGAAGGACCCCTGGTGATGCAACTGCTGCATGAAAGCGGGCTTGTATTGGATGAAGATGCACCTTATTTCCAACTACCGCGCTTTCGCTTATCCAGCCTGGATGATGAATGGCGTTTCTGGGCACAATTCCCGGATGGCGCTTTTACCCGGTATGAGCATGCAAGCCCAGTTGGCGCTTTTGATTTTTTGGCCTGGCCTTTGCTGCCGGGCGACGTGGTGATCAGCAGCATGAATGGTCTGTATTTTCACCTGTTCATGGTAAGCGAGGGCGGCGAAGGCGCCGCTGCTTACAGCGTTGTCCCCGTGGAACAGCCGGACGGCACTTTCCTGATCCAGCGTATGCTGCTGTATGATCCTGCCCGCCCGGGAGAAGGATTACTCAGGACCGCCTGGTCGGGCTGCAGCACAGCAGAATGCACGGATGCAGGCAGTTTCCTGGTGCTGCGCAGGCAGGATTTGCACCTGCCACCGGGCAGCCTGGTAACTCGCATCATCATGCCGGGTGACAGCCTGCCATTGCTGGCGCACCAATACGATACCACGCTGGAAGAAATCATCACTGCCAATCCGGGGTTGGCAGTGGACAAGTTAAATGTTGGTGAAGAGATCCTTATACCAGTGAACACCCTTGCTGGCAATTCTTAATGGATTATCCTGGCAGTTTGCGATTCTTTCTCACATAATCCAGTAAACCGCCCATCCCCATTTTACTGAATGCCTTGCGGGCAGCACGGAAACCTGAACCGTAGGTCCGGGAGCGGTTCTTATGCATGTTCTCAAGCAGGTGTACAGCCAGCGGGTCAGTATGCTTTTCAAGCCACAGTGCGGCAGCCAGCTCACACAGGCCTTCCTCCACCCTTGGCGTCAGCCGGGGAAAGTTGTTCGTAAACATCCAGGCATGCATGGCCTCGTGGGCCAGCACCATACCCAGGTGCACGCGTGGCAGGCTTGTCAGCGCCAGGATATAAGTTACCTCGCGCGTCAAGGGCATCCCAGGCATGCTGCTTTCCCGCACGAGGGTCAACCCATGCGGACGGCTGGGAGACCGTCTGGCATGGCTGCGGCGCAACTCTGCCATGCTCACCAGCTTTAGGGGAACCTTACGGGGATCGACATTCAGGTTGTATTCTGCCAGGTGGTGGCAGACTTCAGCAAAAAGACCGGCGGCATCTGCTGGGTCTATGACTGCTGTAGCCAGGCAGGTGTTGCAGACCGAGTGCGTGCTGGAAAAATATTTTCCACCCCCGTTATGCTGGGATTGGATAAGCTTGCCGCACGAAATGCACAGGCGGTGGGACCGGTCGCGCTTGCTGCAAACCATGTTGCCGGCTGCGTCCAGCTGGTAAGTACCGGTAATCGGTTGTCCGCATACGCTGCAGATCAGGCTGAATAAACGCGTGTAGTCGGCTTTACAGTATGGCTTGCCGTCATGCACGTGGAACTGGCGGGTGTGGATTGGTTTCCCGCAGGCAGTGCACATAAAGTGGTCGGGGTGGTACATGTGACGCAGTGCCTGGATATGTTCGCCGGTTACCGGTTTGCCGCAGGTAGGGCAGATTGGGGCAAAGATATGCTGGTAGCAAGCTACGTGGTAGGGTTTGCCCGCCTTTGTCTTGAAACCGGATTCGCGGATGGGCAGTCCGCAGCCTGCGCAGCGGAAGCAGTCCGCATGCCATATCTTGCGCATAGCTTTTATGTATGTCAGAAAAACGGGTTTGCCGCAGCCGGCACAGGTCAGCACGGCAGTATCCATTTCCTGAGATCGTCATAACACATAGCCTGATTTTACTATGCATCCACAGTCACCTGCAGGAATGGAGCAGGAGCTGTCAGCATATATGAACGAGGTCATAGCTAAAAAATCTATCTTTAGGCACATGACAGGCGCCCACCCTATCATCTAGAATCCAGTCTGTACGAATTGATTTTTTCACAGTGAGGGAGAAGAAGTGATATTAGTCACAGGTGCAGCGGGGCATTTAGGGAATGTTCTTGTCAGGGAACTGGTTGACCAGGGGAATACTGTGCGGGCAATGGTATTGCCTGGTGAAGACCGGCAATCTATTGAAAACCTGGGCATAGAAATAGTTGAAGGCAATATCCTTGATAAAGCATCGGTTGTGCAGGCAATGCAGGGCGTGGAAGCGGTTTTCCACATGGCTGCCCTGGTAGCAATCAGCCCCGGGAGCGAAGCTCTGCTGCGGCGCGTGAACGTAGAAGGCACCAGGAACATGCTCGACGCAGCAAAAACCTGCGGAATTAAGAGGTTTATTTATACCAGCTCCATTCATGCGCTGGCGCGTCCGCCGATCGGCACAGTGATCGATGAAACCCAACCTTTTGATGTGAATAATCCAGCCGGGATGTACGACTCCACCAAGGCTGAAGCCTCCCTGGAGGTGATGAAGGCAGTAAATGAAGGCCTGAACGCGGTGATCGTCTGCCCTACCGGTGTAATTGGCCCTTATGACTACCGGCGCTCGGAGCTGGGGGAAATGTTCATCTCCTGGATGAAGAAAACTGGCAGTATTGTGGTTGAGGGCGCTTTTGATTTTGTGGATGTGCGCGATGTGGCCAAAGGCCATATCCTTGCCCTGACCAGGGGAAAACCCGGACATACCTATATTCTTGGCGGGACACGGGTCCAGGTTAAATTCCTGGTGCGGATGGTAAAGAAACTGGTAGGCGCTTACTCCCCCATCATCGTGCTTCCGCCTAAACTGGCAAATTTTGCAGCCGTGCTGGCAGAGAAATACTATAAGATGACCCATACACGGCCAAAATTCACGCGTTACTCGCTCGAAACCCTGGCCAGCAACTCGGATATCAGTTCGGATAAGGCCCGCCAAGAATTGGGCTACCAGCCGCGCAGCCTGACTGAAACCCTGGCGGATACGATCGGCTGGTGGAAGCTGAATGCAAAAAAAATCAAATCCCAGTTAAGGGCGTAAGCCATAATAAAAAATCCCGTGCAGTTACAAATTTCTGCACGGGATTTTTTGTGTAAGTTGCCAAGAATGTACCGGCGGATTTACTCCTGGCTGGTTTCTGGAGCCGGTTGTGCTGCTTCAGACTGCTCAGGTATGGGTTTGGAGACAGGCGGTTTCTTTTCGCGGGTCAGGACAGCGACACCGTAAGGTTCCATCATATATGTTCCGTCAACGATGATGCCTGCCAGGTGTTCCCGCGCATACCAGGGCCAGATAATCCGCTGCGGCCGGGGAGTGTGGTTGATGGCAAAGAATATTTCCTTGCCGCCTTTTTGTTTACGGACAGAAACGTGCACACCGGCCGGTGTTTTGGGCGGGAAGATCAGGGCGCTATGCGCCAGGCGGTTGATCACGGCTGCCTGCGAGGTGTCATCCAGCCAGCAGCCAATGTAATACACCAACCCTCGGCCAAAAGAACGCACAGTCATGGCCAGCGTTTCGTTCAGCCAGCGGTTCAGCCCAATGCTGTAATGGGCTACCTCAATAGTGGTGGAGTCCAACCTGTGCAGACGCTCTGCCCAGATCTTAGCGCTGCCCTGGAAGTAATTTGCCTTGATCGCAACCGGCTCAGAAAGTGCATAAGCTTCTTCCACCACCACTCCGGCCAGTTCGGTCAACCCACCCGGCGGGCGGGATGGAAGCAGGGCATTGCTGCTATCTTTTACCCCACTGCGCATCGTCAGAACCAGGTGCCCACCGGCTTTTACGAACCCGGATAAGGCAGCGATCCTTTCCTCTGTCAGGATAGTGAGGGCAGGGGCAAGCACCAGCTTGTACCCCTGTAAGGGTGAATCAGCCGGGATGACATCGAAAGGAATGTTGGCAGCTGCCAGCGGCCGGGCATAATGCTGCAGGTGCTGGGTGTAATCGAAATCTACATGCATGGGGAGGGAATTCAGCGACCAGCGGCTGTCATCGTCGTACAGGATGGCAACCTCATTCGTAACCGCGCTCTCCGCGAGCAAGTCCTGCACCTGGGCAAGCTCGCTTGCCGCCTGGGCTATCTCATCATAAACCAGGCGTGGCCCACCGGCCTGGTTCAACAGGCTGCCGTGGAACTGGTCCATCCCGCCGGGGGAAGTGCGCCAATGCCAGAAAAGCATGCCGTCGCTGCCTTGCGCTACTGCATGCCAGACCATACTGCGGACAGAGCCTTTATCCAGGGTGTTGCTGACGGACGCCCAGCTGACATTGCCGGGTTGGGCTTCAAGCACCCAGTAGTTCTGCTTTTTCAAACCGCGGGTGTAAGCCAGTTCTGCGCTGCTTGTGCGGAAGTCATGCTGACCGCGCCCGATGTACCAATCCATCCCGGCTGTATCCAGGTGCCCGGCCAGCAAAGTTGAATTGAGCGGGCTGTCCATGCCCTGGAAATTATGGGTGATCCAGGCGCTTTCGGAAATCCCCTCCCGCAACAGGTGAACCAGCATGCCCAGGTACTTTTCATAGCAGCGGGTAACAAACCGTTTATGCTCAAGCAGCAGCACCGGATGATGGCTGCCTGCAGGCAGGTTTATTTGTTCCCAGGCGGTATACTCCTGGCTGCGCACCCGGCTGCTCCAACGCTGGTTCAGGTCTGCCAGCGAGCCGTATTTATCCTTGAGGAATTCCTGGAACTGCGCCTGGCATCTCTCACAGTAGCAAACCCGCTGGAAGGCATTGTCCGCCTGCCAGCCGATGATGGCAGGGTGCTTTCCAAATGAGGCAAGCATGGCTTTCACAATCTTGTTTGCTGCGGCATGGTGCTCGAGAGAGGTGATGCACACCGGGCTGCGGTTTTCAGAGAGCATCCGTCTGCCATTTTCCTGCAGGGCAAGCATATCTGGGTACTTGCTGGTTAACCATACCGGTGGAGCAGCAGCTGGTGTTGCCATGATAACCGCGATTCCCGCCTCTTCAAACCGGTCCAGCAGGCCTGCCATCCAATCCAGGGTAAAAATATCTTCATCCGGTTGAAAAGCCGACCAGGCAGTATCGCCCAGCCTGACCGCGGTCAACCCGGCTTTCTGCATCAGGGCAATATCGTCAGTCCATTGATCGGGTGAAAACTGCTCGGCATAATAGGTTGCGCCCAGGAATATGGAAGGTTTTAGCGTCAATGGCGGCATAATCTAGCTCCGAATAGGATGAAGCAATTATACGCCACTCAAATGGTTTGCACGAAGCTAAGGTTAGCCGGGCAGGTCTGCTGGCAGGTCACAGTGACTTAGTACCTATATACCTATTTTTGTGTTAAGAGATTGTGATTCTGAATTATCTCTGGGATAATCCAGCTACTAATATGGTTTCATCATCTGGTCACAACTTCTGGTGAAACCAGTGCGTTTGAAAAACTGGCAAGAAGGATATGTATCATGCAATTATTAACAGACAGGGGTGCAGATATCATCCCGGAAGTAATCGAGAAGTACGGCATCAAGTTTGCCGCTCTGCGCATCATCCTTGATGGAAAGATCTATAACAGCGGTATAGACCTGGATGGAGCAACGTTTTACAAAATGCTGGGAGTAACAGAAAGTTTCCCCACCACGTCCATGCCTTCCGCTGGCGAATTTGCAGAAATGTACCGTGAACTGGCTAAGACCGATCCTGAAATTTTATCTATGCATATTTCATCCGGGTTGAGCGGCACGATGAACGCTGCCCAGGCTGGTGCAGCTATGGTGCCCGAAGCCCATGTGACTTTTTGGGATAGTAAAACCCTTTCCTGCCCGTTTGGCTGGCAGGTGGAGACGGCTGCCAAAATGTTGCATGAGGGCAAGAGCTTAAACGAGATCCGGCAAAAGCTTGAGGTGCTGCAGCAGAAAGTGTATGGCATGTTTACCCTCAGCGACCTGCGTTATCTCATCCACGGCGGCCGCATCAGCCACATTTCCGGGCTGGTGGCTTCGTTGTTAAACATCAAACCGATCATCGGCGTGGATAAGCAGCACGGTAAGTATTACCAGGTAGGAAAATTCACTTCCATCAACAAGGCTTTAGAGGGCATGATTCACCAGATTGAAGCCTGGTACGGCACCGCAACCCGGCTGCGCGTGCAGCTCTTGCATGGCGATAATATGGAGGCTGTAGAGCAGCTGCGCGAAAAGCTCAGCGCTGTATTCGATTGTGTTTTTGACCCGGTGCTTCCCATCGCCGCTGTCCTCGGCGCCCATACCGGGCCGACGATGGTTGGCCTGTCTGTAGGGCCGGAAGCCTTGTTTGCTGATGTTGGCTGATAACCTTTACTAACCGGAAATCCAGACCTGACTCCTGATTTCATGAGTCAGGTCTTATTCTTCTATCCAGCAGTCCAGAATTCCTGCAAAGTGGTGGGGCAGCGTTATGCCCAGTTATGTTCTTCAGCCATACTGGCACGTTTTCCCAGGTTTATAGTCAACCTCCTGGAATAAGGCAGAACTTCCTTCAGCAATGCCGCAGAAGCCTGCATGGTGCGGTACTCCTTAAGCCCGTAAACGATAAACACAGGTACCTGGTTTTTTGCAGCCCTTCCGGTAACCTGAAGCGCTGGTTTGCCGCCATGAGGTTGGAAAAGGCATCTTCAGTGATATTTTGGAAATCCTGGTTAAAGTGGGCAAAGTATTGCTCTGGAATACCAGCGACATACTTCATATTCGGCCTGATCCAGTAATCCCAATTCTTAAACGGTTTAACCGCCTGTCGGTAAGTCCAGCGGGCGGCCCATTTTGAGGCGAATATCCCTGCCCCATGTACTGGCAGCAAGGTGCTGGAAATGAAAGCTGATTTTATTACCCGTGTGTGCGAAGCCAGCATTTACACAACCACCTGGGCTCCTTCTGAGAGACCTGCCAGGTGTACCGGCTTATCCGGGCTGAGATAGTCGATCAGTTCGGCAACCTTCTCTGCCGCAAAAGGCATGGTAAACGAACCAATCGCTTTGCTCCTGCCGTGCTGCGGCAGGTCAACTGCAATGCAATGGTACTGCGGTAGCAAGCTGGTTACAGGTTTCCACATCCAGGAGGAACTGCCGCTCCCATGCAGCCAGACGATCTTCTGCTTCTGAAATTTACCGGACCGGGTAAAGTGGAGCAAAGGGTCAGCCACAATATCCCTGATTGTAGCAGAATGAAAGATAATTCGATTAAAGTGTTTTTGAGATTTCTTTGCCCTTGCTTATGCTTCAACCTGTCCCAGTTGTACAAAGCTGGATTAAAAAATTGCGCATGTTATAATGGCAAAAACGATAAAAAAGGAAAGAGCCATGAGTATCATTCGACGTTTTAACGGTAAAGACAACGATTACACCTGGGAAGGTGTGGAAGTAAGGCGCTACAGTGAAGAATTTGACGGCGTTACCAAGCAGGTCCCGGTCGGACCGGAAGAGGGATCCAACAACTTCCATATCCGCTATTTCCACCTGGAACCCGGCAAACACAGCAACAAGGAGTTTCACCCGCACGAGCATGGTGTGATCATCATGCACGGGCGTGCCAGGGTGCAGCTGAAAGATGAATTCTTCGAGGTTGGCCCAAAAGACGCCATTTTCATCTCGGGCAATGACCTGCACCAATTTGTGGTGCTGGGAGATGAGCCGCTCGGTTTCCTGTGCGTGGTGGTCGGCGGACGGTAGAGACGCGATTACCTGCATGCGGGTATGATAGTTACACCAAGGCGGTTGGCAATTTGGCGCAGCAATTACTTAAACCTAAAATAGTGGGGGTCTTTCCTGCTAATGAATGTTTAGGAGGTAAAGATGACTGTAAATAAAACGGTTAGCATTGAAGCCAGGAGCCGGCAGGGTTTTGAAATCGAGGTAAGTACTCGCCAGTTTTCATTGACTGTTGACCAGCCTGCCGACTCAGGAGGAACAGATGCGGGGCCAACCGCGCTGGAATACCTGTTCTTCGCCCTGGCAAGCTGTATAGTGACGATCGGTTTGATCAAAGCCCGACAGGAAAGATTACCTGTGCGCGGAATCCAGGTGAAAGTAGATGGAGACCTGAACACCATGGTCCTGATGGGTAAAAAAACTGATGACCGGTCTGGATTCCAGGAAATCCGAGTGGCGGTGGATGTGGATGCCGATATGTCCAGGGAAGAGAAAGAAAAATTTGTGCAGGATGTTGAATTGCGTTGCCCGGTGACAGACAACATTAAGCATGGTTCATCAGTGCATTTTGTTGTAGCCTAGCGAATACGTATTCTATACATTATGAGGCTGTCCCAACCATAGGGCAGCCTCATTGTTTATTTATATTCCAGGGCAGGGTCCTGCGATTACCTGCTTCCTCAGGGTGCCGCACTCCGGTTGTCATTCTAAACGAAGTGAAGAATCTCGCTTTGAAAGACCTATGCAAGATTCTTCGGTCGCAAGCTCCCTCAGAATGACAATAAAAAGTAGCACTCAGATTGAAAAAAGAATAGTTACCTCAGCCCAGTGCCTTCATCTGCCGCACAAATTCCGCCTTATCGGGCGCACCGAAAAATGCCGAACCGCTGATCAATCTTTCTGCGCCGGCAGCCACCAACATCGGGGCTGTCTTCAACGAAACCCCGCCGTCAACGGCGATCGGAATGCCCGGCTTCTCCTTCTCGATCATCCTGCTCATTTGCTGGATGCGCTCGCCCATCTGCGGGTACATCGGCTGACCGCCGAAACCGGGATTCACCCCCAGCATCAAAACCTCGTCCAGCATGTTAATGAAAGGCAGTGTCTGTTCCAGGGGGACATCCACGTTGACACACATGCTGACCTTTGTGCCTCGCTTAAGGATGCGTTCAATGGTCGCTTTTGGGTCGGGTGACCGGTCCAGCTGGAAGGAGATGATATCAGCATCCAGCTTGCCGAAAGTGTCCAGCACCTGGTCGGGGTTGCCCAGCTCAAGGTGCAGGCTGAACGGCAGGCTGGTGTATGGGCGGAGAGCAATAAGATGCTGCGGCGAAAGGGCTATATTGGGGACGTAATGGCCGTCCATCACATCAAAGTGGAAGGAATCGGCTCCGGCTTCCACAGCCAGGGCAACATCCTTTGCCAGGTTGGCGTAATCGGCGGCAAGCAGTGAAGCGGATACTTCAATTGTCATGCGGATAAACTCCTCTGAAATGCAACTTTAATGATATCTTCGGTTGTCCAATCAACCCGGTGTGTACTATACCCATGCAACCGGGAACTGTCAATAGAAGAAAACAGCCCTGAAAAGTTTCAGGGCTGTTTTGCTCACTTATTCAGGGGCTTTAGCGGCGTTCATTCCGTTTGGAAACACCCCACATTATCGCGCCGACACTGGCGACCAGCATACCTACCAGGGAGATGATGTAGGAGAAGAAGTTCAGGAAAAACGTTGATTCGATCACATCCATCACCATCAAGAATGGAAGAACTATGCCCAGGATCATCAGCACCAGGCCAATTGTTATCATTCTCCCTGTGGTCAGCCAGGCTCTCATTTCAACAGCCAGCAGGCCACAAAGTGGCCGGGTTCGGGTTCATAATCTGGCGGCTCTTCCACGTTGCACAAGCCTTCAATCATGTGCGGACAGCGCGGGTGGAAGCGGCAGCCAGCCGGAGGTTTCACCAGGCTGGGCGGTTCTCCCGGCGGGATCTCTTTTTGCACCAGGGCATTCCTGGCATCCGGGTCGGATGTTGCCTCCAGCAGGGCAAAGGTATACGGGTGTTTGGTATTGTTCAGCACTTGCGAAACATTGCCGCGTTCGATCAGCTGCCCGGCGTACATAACGAAGATCTTCTCGGAGAAGTAACGCACCGTGGAAAGGTCGTGGGTGATGTAGATCACGCCCAGGTTGTGGCTTTCCTGCAGGTTGCGCAGCAGTTTCAGGATTTCGACACGCACCGAAGCATCCAGCATGGATACCGGTTCGTCAGCGATCAGCATGCGTGGATTCATGATCATGGCACGCGCAATGACCACACGTTGCTGCTGCCCGCCGCTCAACTGGTGCGGGAACTTGGGCATGAACTCTTCTGCCGGGCTCATCTTGACTTCTTCCAGGGATTTCTTAACCCGGTTGAACAGCTCGGTTTTATCTTTAATGCCATTGACGCGCAGCGGTTCCTCAAGGATGTTGCGAACGGTCATGAAGGGCGGCAGAGCGCCGTACGGGTCCTGCTGAACGTAACCCAGCAGCGAACGGTAATCCTTCAGTTCGGATGGTTTCAGGTTGTTGATCACTTTACCGTCGAAGATTACCTCACCCTTGGTGGGGTGGTTCAGCCGCAGGATGGTACGCATCAGGCTGGTCTTGCCGCAGCCGCTTTCTCCCACGATGGCAATGGTCTGGCCGTCTTTCAGGTCGAAATTGACTCCATCCACAGCCCGGACATACCCGGCGTGGCCGAAGCCGAAGCGGCGCAGTTCAAACCAGACGTGCAGGTCATTAACTTCCAGCAGAACTCCATCACGGGATTTCTGGTCTATTGCCTGAGGCGCAGATTTTTCTTGGGTTATCTCTTTTTCCATATCGTCACACTCTCGCCTTATACATTTAACCAGCACTTAACCACATCGTCACCGATTTTGGTGACGGGCGGCTCTTCAGAGCAGCGTTCAAACCGCCGCGGACAGCGGGCTGCAAAGCGGCAGCCGGTTGGGGGATTGATCAGGCTTGGGGGCTGTCCGGTGATGAAATCAGGCTCATCATTGCCGCGCAACCTGGGCACACTCGCCATCAGCTTGGCTGAATAGGGGTGCCTGGGTTCCTTGAAGAAGCGGCTTGAATCAGCCACTTCTACGATCTGCCCGGCGTACATGACTGCCACACGGTCTGCCAGTTCACTGGAGGTGGCAATGTCATGAGTGATGAGCACAAAGCTGGTGGCCATCTCCGATTTGATCCGTTTGAGCAGGTTGAAGATGTTGGCCTGGGTCAACACATCCAGGGCAGAGGTTGGCTCGTCCAGGATCACCAGGTCAGGTGCGGTCACCAGGGCCATGGCCAGGGCAACACGCTGGCGCATGCCACCGGAAAGTTCGAACGGGTAGCGGTTGATGAAGTCCACCGGTACACCTACATGCTGGAACATCTTGATAGCCTGCTGCAGGGCTTCTTCTTTTTTGACCCCGTAGTGGACAGACATTGGCTCAGCCACCTGCTCACCCACGCGGATGACCGGGTTGAGGGCGTTCATGGCTGCCTGGGGAACCAGGGACATTTTTACCCAGCGGATCTGCTTGCGGTATTCCTCATCATCCAGGCTCATGGTCTCAATGTCATTCAGATAAACCTTGCCCGAGTAATGTTCCACATTGCGGGGTAAGAGGCGCAGCACCGCTTTGGAGAGCGAGGTCTTGCCGCAACCGGATTCACCAACCACAACCACAGCCTGGTTGGTTTTTAATTTGAAGTCGACACCATCCACAGCCTGAACTGTACCTCTGGTGGTGCGGAAATAGAGCTTGAGGTTTTGGATGTCTAAGACAGTATTATTCTTTTCCATGTCTCTACATGCCTCTCAGTCTTGGGTTGAAGATGCGGTCGAGTGCGAAACCGAGCATGGCAAAGCCAAAACCGGTGATCATCAACAGAACAGCCGGCTGAAGGATCCAGTAGTAATGCCCTTTATACAAAGCGGCATCCACCCAGGCATCATTGATGGTCTTGCCCCAGGTCGGGATAACCGGGTCGCCGATACCGAGCACCGCCAGGGTGGCCTCGAGGAACACGTAGGCTGGCACAGCGGATACCAGTGCGGGCAGCAGCATGGGGATCATGCGGGGTAATAAGTAGCGGAAGATCAACCGTCCTGAGCCTGCGCCGTACGCCTGGGCTGCTTCGATATAGGTGGATTCTTTCACCTGCAAGAATATGGAGCGGTAGCCTTTAATCGCTCCGGTAAAGATAGACAACAGGATGGTAACTCCCAGGATGACCCAGATCGAGCGCGAATAAAATGTTGCCACCATGATCAGGATCGACAGGAAGGGAAGCACCATGTTCACCTCGGTAATACGCTGTATAAGCGCATCTACCACGCCGCCGTACCAGGCGCCGATAGCTGCGATGATCATGGTCAACACGGAGGTAAACAGGGCTGCCAGCAGGCCAAAGGTAAGCGCAATGGGGATACCCCAGCGCAATGGGATGCTCAGGTCGCGCCGCAGGTTGTCTGTGCCTGCCCAGCCGTAAACCTGCCCATAAAGGACAAACTCGGCGGTGTAATTGGAATCGGCTTCAAATGTTACCGCTTCTACTACCAGCTGGTAGGTGCCTTTGACAACCTTTTGGTTTGGGTCTTCAGGGTCAATGAAGAGACCAATATTTGGCACAATCCCGTTCAACCGTTTTGATTGTAATTTGTCATCCTGGATGAAGCGGTAAGTCTGTTTCGGGCCGACGGCAAAGCTGGCTACTTTGATTTCACGGCCGTCCGGTGTCAGCCATTTTAAGGATACGAACGGCTGTTTCTGGTCGTACTGCGCGGTGAAATAAATAGCCAGGTCCTGCGGAAAGGTGTCATAGTCGTAATCGAAGGTGAAGGTCTCCGTGATCATTTTCACGCCTTCATCCCGTTCCTCGACCACACGCACAACCCCGTCTTCTTCCGATTCTTCAGTATCCTTCATGGTGAATGACTCAACCAATTTATCTTTTCTGAACCAGTTGAACCACTTGGGCGGGGCATAACGCGGGTTGGCATACCAGGAAGCTTCACCGCCGCGCCAGAAATCGATCGTTTCTTTGTAGGGCATGGTGATCAATACCACAACCGCCGCAATGACGAGGGCGAGGATGATCACCGAACCAACGATCGCGGAAGGGTATTTTCTAATTTCGCGGAGAGAATTCAAGAAATTTTTCATGGTTACTTCCCTCCGCCAATCTTTACCCGGGGATCAACCAGGGCGTAGACAAAATCAAGCAAAAATACAGTAATGGCTAACAGGTATGCATAAATGATCGTGGTGCCAACGATCACCGGGGTGTCATACAACCCGATGGCTTTGAAAATTGTACGTCCGAGGCCAGGCCACTGGAAAACTGTTTCGGTCACAATGGCTCCGGTCCAGATCCCGATCAGCATCAGCGCAAAGTTGGTGATGATGTAGGGCAGGGTGGGGCGCAGGATGTAACGGCGTTCAATATCCCGGCCTTGCAGCCCTTTGGCTTTGGCGGTATCCACGTAATCTTCACTGGAATTGATTAAGAAGAAGGTGCGCCAGTTGTAAATGCTGAGGAAGAACGTGCTGATGATCAGCGCACTGGCGGGCAGGATGAGGTGTTTTAAAACGCTTAATGCTCTGGCAATAAATGTCTCCGGAATAGGGGCATCCATAACACCCCCGAAGGGCAGAATTCTAAGCACCGCCGCAAAGATGAGGATAAAGAAAATACCGTAAAACCAGGCGGGTGCTGAAGAGGTTGGAGTCAGGGCAATCACAATCTTGTCCCAGATGCTGCCATAGTTGCGCGATAATGCCAGCGCCAGGAACATGGCGCTGAAGAACAGGACCAGGTTGGAAGTGCCCATTAACAACAGGGTGTACGGCAGCCTTTCCAGGATGATCAGGCGTACCTGGCGTGATCCGGCATCACTGCTCATATTGACGGCCCGTCCCAGGTTCAAGGTCATGGCGTTTTTTAAGAAATTCACTGAACGGACAACCAGGGGTCTATCCAGCCCCATCCGTTTTTCTTCCAGCTGGATACGTTCAAGGATCAGTTCATTCAGCTGGTCTTTGGGCATATTCTTGTAAGCCTGGTTGTTTGCAACAGTAATGGTTACCCGTTCCCGTATCTCTGCCTTCATGATGGTATCGACGTAACCACCCATGTTAGCGATCATGATCGTCAGGTATACGCCGATCACCACCGTAACAAACAGGGTGATCAGGCGGACAAAAGAATAGCGAAAAATGCGCTGGAAAGCGCTGGATGAGGAACTTTTTTTGACTTCTGGCTTACTTGTAACAATGGGTTCGGAAACGGTCTCCATTTAAACCCACCTCCTCTATAGGGATGAAACGGGGCAAGGAACAAACGTTCTCTCCTTGCCCCATTCCAATATCACGAAATCATGGGTTCGTTTACTGTCAATGAATTACTTGACGGTTACGAACTCCAGGTCAGCAAAGGTCGGGATGCTGACGACGAGCGGGACCACTGCCACTTCCACCTTGCTGGCGCCGGCTTCGAATGCAGCCGTCTTGTCAGCAGGAATGGTGGCGGTGTACTTGCCGTCTTCAACCAGGTCGGCGAGTCCGGTGTAAACGATCATACCGGTAGCATCGTAGACCATGACTTTGACCTCTTTGATATCCTCAGCGGCATAGGGCTCACCGTTGAAGGTAACGGCGACGTCGAAGACGAAGTCGGTACCGAGGACAGCCTGAGCTTCACCGTCGAGGGCAACTTCAGCAACTTTCGGTTCGCCGAACATGTTCCATTTGTCGGACAGGTCGGGGTAGTCGGGGTTGTTGACGATGGTCACGATCTTCTCGGTGGTGTTAACCGAGTTGAGAATGTATGGACCGGTTCCGATCCAGTAGTGGCCGTATTTCTCGAAGAATGCTTTGGCGCTCGCATAGCGGGCAGCGGCATCTTCGGGGGTGATGTATGCACTCATGGTCGGGGCATACGGGATGTAGGATTCAGCGGCAGCCTGGTCAAGGTATTTGGTCATGATCTCAAGGCTGGGACCGGCGATGAAGCTGGTCCATTCCACTTCGTTGGCCTCAGATTTATCGGCGGAGAACGCCAGCTCGCCAGCTGCTTCAGCCAGGGAGGCTGCAGTCATGGTCTGCCAGGGGGCTTCACCGTAGGTCAGGTTGGGCCACAGGGTGGTTACGTTGATTTCTGCATCCAGGGCATAGGTATCGGTGTAGAACTCAACCGTCAGGGGATCGGTGGAGGTGAATTTGATACCCTTGATGTTGGCATTGACTGCATCCAGGTTGGCTGCAATCGCCTCATCATAGATGGCGCTTTCCGGTTTGGCAGGATCGAAGCCCATGATGAGGGTGTAGACAAAGTCTGCCATGGTGACGGGAGAGCCGTCGTGCCATTTCACAGTTTCCCACAGGTCAGCCGGGTAGACAGCCACACTCTTGATCAGGGCAGTTGTGCCTTCGGGGTATTTCTCGCCGACGGTGATCCATTTCTGGTTCACGGCGTCCCAGTCAACCCAGGCATCTTCCGGAACAACGTTCTCGGGTACGAATTCGAGGGTCACCCAGTCGAGGGTCTTGCCGATCGGGAGGCCTTCTTTAGCGTAAACAGCACCGGATTCGATGCGCAGCGGCCAGTACAGGCCGGTGTGGGGATCAGGCAGGATACCGGTGCTAGTGGTGGCGCGGATGACCTGGTTGTCAAATGCCCAGTTGGTGCCGGCAAGCGGGTTCCAGGGGTCAACCAGGATGTCAGGGGTACCCCAGGTAATGGTTCCGCCTTCTTCACCGGTAATGCGCAGGGTGAAGGGCCAGATGTAGGAGCCGTCAACACCGGCTGCCAGGTCATAGGAGACTTCGATGCCTTCGCGCCAGGGGGCGAAGTTCTTGCCGTCGATCAACCAGACGGGGTTGGAGTCTTCCATGGAGAGCTCCAGGGCGCGGGCGAATGCTGTACGGCGTTCCTCGAGGGAGGTGAACTTGTTGTAGGCCAGTTTGTCAGCCAGTTCGTTGAACTCGGGGTTCTGGTTCACACCCTTTGCCTGCCAGAGGGCTGAGAAGCCGTAAGCAGATTCGGGGCAGTAGAAGAACTGGAAGTTGTCACCCTGGTCGCGGTCGATGACCGTGGCGGACCATGCACCAGTATAGATGTGGAACAAGCCGTCATCGGGATTGCCGTTCACCCAGATGGGGGAGGCTTCGGATGACTTCTTGTACTGGCGGTCGGTGGTGAAGCCGATGGACTCGAGCTGGTTGGCTACATAATCGCCAATCGGAACACGGGTTCCGTCGGAGTCGTTTCTGATGAGCAGAATGATGGTAACGGGCTCATCTTTGTAGGTCCATTTGCCATCCACGAGGGTGGCGCCCATGGCTTCCATTTCAGCGGTGATGACTTCGTTAGCCTTCTCGGGGTTGTATGCGTACTTGTTCTCGAGGGCTTTGACGACATCGGCCAGGTCAGCATAATCCGGGAACTGGGTGGTGATGGTGAACCACTTGAGCAGAGCGCCGCCGGCAAAGATTTCCTGATTCAGGTATTGGCGGTCGATCAGCCAGTTCATGGCTTCGCGGACTTTGGCGCTGGAGAACGGGTTGAGTTTGCCAGTGGCGGGGAATTCAGGGCCAACAGGGTTGAAGGTCAACTCGTAGTACAGACCGTTCTGCTTTGAGTACTGCAAGCCAGCTGCCTGAATTTCGGGCAGTTTGTCAGATGAAAGACCGGAGCCGTAGATATCAATGGCGCCAGCCTGGATCTGGGTTACAGCAGAAGCAGAGTCGACGACGGTGAAGACGACTTCATCCGCCCAACCACCATGACGAGTGGTAGGGGGAGGGGTGGGTTCTGCAGTTTCGACGACTTCGGTCTCTTGGACCTCGACGACAGGGGCTTCAGTTTCAACAACTGGAGCCTCGGTAGCAGGTGCCCCTGGCTGGCAGGCAGTTAATGCCATGCTTGCGATGACCAGCAGCGCTACTACAAACAAGAAACTCTTTTTAGACATGCTTATTCCTCCTCAGAATTTGAAATACAGATATTTTTGGCAAGTACTGTATTTTTCCCATAACGCAATTGTGTGGTTGACCACCTCCTTTCAAAAGGTACCCGCTCGTTGCTTCAATAATTCCATAAAAGCAACCTGTTTTTCTCGTTCGTTTTAATGTTCAACTACAGTGAAGCAAGGCAGTGAATGACCTCTCCACAAATTACCTGTTATCAATTACTAACTTCTGATAAGCTGCACCGTCATTGCTCCCTGTGTTGCGGCCAAACTTCGTTGATAGATCCGGTACCAACTTTACCAGTAATGTTGCGGAAGATTTTCTCCGCCGTACACCAATTATTAAAGTAAGATTGGCGCGTCCTTTACCCTACAGGGTTCGCCAATCTAGAAACCAAACCTGCCGATAATCAATTTTTTTGGGAGTTACCAAACCAGCGGTTTGCACCTCAGTAATCACTCCTCATTAAACTGAAACATTTTTGATGCATCGACGGTTTTAGCATCAGAGGATTCTACTTTTACCATCCATCTTTGTCAACCTGATAGCGCATCAATTTTCTACCGACTGATTCATTATACAGTTGATTAAATCCAGTGTCAAACAGGAATAAAATCCTTGTTTTGATCAAATTTCCCCGCCATGAATATGACATTCCCCTGTCTGTGCCAGAGGCTGCAAAAGCTGCCGCACAGTCGCTGAATGCATTTGGTATACTAGATAAGCATGTTCCTGATTTATCTTTACCAGTTTCACCCTGCGGGGTTGCTTGTGCCTGTTAGATATGAAAAAACTGCCCGATATCCTTGAACAGATAGATCGCACCACCAACCTGTGGTGGGCGAAGGCGGTGCATGCCCTCGCCCGGGCAAACAGGCGCCTGAAAGGCTGGCCGAAGATTCTGATTGTCTCACTCAATGAGGCATTAAGGCCGAGTTCGGGCGTGATGGCTGCTGCCGTAGCTTATTTTGCTTTCCTGTCCATCTTTCCCCTGGTTCTGCTTGTGGTTTCCATCTCCAGCCTGTGGTTGGGCCGCCTGGTTACCGAGAACCAGATCATTGAACAGCTGGAGTTTATCGCCCCTGCTCTCGGGCAGCTGCTGGGCAGGAACATCGATGAGATCCTGCAGACACGTGGTACAGTTTCAGGGCTGGCTTTGCTGGGGTTGATCTGGTCGGCTTCCAGCATCTTTTACATGCTTAACCGCACCCAGAGCATGGTCTGGAAGTATGACAAAGGACCTTCCACCTGGAAACGGCGCGGGCTTGCCATTTTGATCGTGCTGGTGATCACCGGACCGCTGTTGTTCCTGGGTTCATTTGCCGGAAGTACAATTGGCAGCATCCGCGAGTTGATTCCCGATTCGATTTTTGCCATCCAGTATGAGCTCACCCAGCTCTTTGCCATCATCATGGACATCCTGATGTTCTTTGTCCTGTACATCCTCCTGCCGCATGGTTCTTCCTCATGGAAAGACTGTTTCCCGGGTGCGGTTTTAGCCGGGCTGCTGTGGGAAGCGGCCAAGAAAGCCTTCTTGCTGTTCATCACCAGCTACCTGACATCCTCCAACCTGGTTTACGGTTCGCTGGCATCCATCATCGCCTTCATGACCTGGGTCTACTTCTCGTGTGTGATCTTCTTTTTCGGCGGGTACATCAACTACCACAACCATCAGGTCAGGTCGTCTTCCAGGCAGAGAGAAGGTACGATTGCCGACCTGGTGGATGAATAGGCAGGTTGGCGATTTAACCCCCACTATTTCTGGTACAGGATCACGAGGTTGGCATTTGCACCCAACTCTGCCAGCGGGCTGAAATTCCCCAGGCGTCCAGTATCATCAATACCCATGTGCGCAAGGGCGGCGCTGCCTAAAAGGGGCGTGGGCGAAAAATCTCCCTGTACCGGCAGATCCCTGGCTGAAAGCGTAAAACCAGCCGCGGGCTCATCCCCCAGGTTCACCAGAGTCAGGATCACCTCATCACCGAGTATCCGCAGACTCGCCAGCACCTGGGGAGAGCTGCTGTTGAGCTTGATGAATTGGCCGTATTGCAAGGCAGGATGCTCCTGCCTGAGATGAACGAGCTGGCGGTAATGGTTTAGCAGTGACCCTTCATCTATAAGTTGGTCTGCCACATTGTAATACGGGTACATCAGGCCCGGCTTTTCCCAGGGTGTGCCGCTGGAAAAACCTGCATTCTCGGTATTGCTCCATTGCATCGGGGTGCGGATCATTTCATCCGGTTTTTGACCGGTCATGCCGATCTCTTCGCCATAATAAATAAAAGGTGTGCCGGGGAAAGTGAAGAGGATGGTTGCCGCCGCTTTGGCTTTTTCCTCTTCCAGGTTCACCACGCTCATCACCCGGTCCATGTCGTGGTTGGTCAGGAATATGCCTGTGCCCTCCCGCTGGAATATCTCTGTTTCCAGTTCAATGGCACTGGCAAGGTTGGCAGCATCCTGGCGGATCACGTTTTCGATGATCGCGCTCGACAGGTCAAAATTGAAGGCCATATCCAGTGCATCGGGTTGCAGGTACTGCATGACCGTGTAGGAGGAAGCCCATACTTCGCCCAGTACGAGGGCGTCACTTTTTACCTCATGTACATACGTCGTGAAACCCTGCAGCCATTCGATCGTCTGGGGAGTATTCGCCTGTATCTCGCCGTCTTCAATGATGTGGAGGGCAGCATCGAGGCGGAAGCCGTCCACATCCATATCTTCCAGCCAAAAGCGGGCAATCTTGCGGACCTCTTCGTTCACTTCAGGGTTGTTGAAGTTCAGGTCGGGCATACCGCTCCAGAAGATGCCATAGTAATACAGGCCGTTATCTCCCTTGTGCCAGACCGTTTCGCTCCAGGGGCCAAGATAACCCGGATCTTTCTCCGACCAGATGTACCAGTCATGGTACGGGCTGGCGGGGTCGTTTGCCTGTTCAAACCAGGGGTGCTGATCAGAAGTATGGTTGATGACAAGGTCGATGATGACCCGGATACCGCGTTTGTGTGCCTCTGCCAGCAGGTTCTTGAAATCTTCCACCGTGCCGTATTGCGGGTTGACGGTGTAGTAGTCCGTAACATCATAGCCGTGGTAGCTGGGTGAAGGGAAGATGGGCATCAACCAGATCCCGGTCACACCCAGGTCGGTGGTGGTGGCAGGGTCGCCGTCATTCAGGTAATCCAGTTTTTCGGTGATCCCGTTAAAGTCGCCAATGCCGTCGCCGTCACTGTCGTAAAAACTGCGCACAAATATCTCATAAAAGACGGTTCCATCCCACCACCTGATCTGTCCTGGATCGTAAGCTGGCAGGTCTGTTGGGGTGATGGTGGGGGGTATTTCCGTAACCGTTGATGCACGGGTTTGGGTTGGCGTGGTTGGGGTAAGGCTGCTTCCCGGCTGGCAGGAAACCAGCAGGCAAGAGAAAATAATAATAAGGGAAAATAATTGCAGGAGGGGGAAACGGGAAATGTTTTTCATGGGAGGGAGAAAGAGGGGGAGGTGCTTCGGCAGCACCTCCCATGGATAAACCAGAAGCAACTAACCTTTAACGCCGCCGAGTGTCAGGCCTGACACAATGTAGCGCTGGAAGGCATAGAAGATCAGGATGATGGGGATGCTCATCAGGATCGACATAGCAGAGAAGTCAGACCAGGGCGTGGTGTATTCACCCTGCATTGACCGCAGCGCCATCGCCAGCGTGAAGCGGGACGGGTCTTCAAGGAATGTCCACGCCAGGATGAACTCGGTCCAGCCTGTCATAAAAGAGAACAGGATAGTGATTGCCATCGCGGGCAGCGAGAGCGGCAGGATGACACGCGTGAATGCTGAGGTGACATTGCAGCCGTCGATCAGGGCTGCCTCCTCCAGCTCCTTTGGAATGGTGTCGAAGTAACCCTTCAGGTTCCAGATGGCAAAGGGCAGGGTGCCCGATGCATAAGCGATCATCAGCCCTATCAAGGTTGCCCGCAACGGTTCACCGCCGATCTTAACCAGTGACAGCAAAACGTATAGAGGTGCCAGGGTGGCAGTGGAAGGTAGCATCAGCAGGACAATGAAGCCCAGCATACCTGCCTGCCGCCCGATGAACTTGAAACGGGAGAAGGCATAGGCTGCTGAAGAACCAAGCACAACCGCAAAAACGCTGGTGCCGAGCGCAACGAGCAGGCTGTTTGCCAGCAGCTTGCCAAAGAACATACAGGTGCTGGTATCCTGCGGGTTCTTGCATAATTGCGAGAATGGCTCAAAGAGCACCCGCTTAAAGGCCGCCAGGGAGGCGCCAGGCGGAATCAGGGTCAGCTCGAGGGGCTTATCAATATTACGCGAGTCGAGCGCCATGGAGAAAATCCACAGGATCGGGAACAGAACAGAGGCAGTGATCAGCAGCAGGAAGATCTGCAAGCCAATCTGCTTTAAGATGGCATTGCGTTTTCTATGCATTGTACGCCTCCGTAGCTTTGGTTACCCGGTTGTTCAATATGGTGATAACCAGCAGGATCAGGAATACCACGATGCTGAATGCAGCTGCAACCCCGTACAGGCGCTGCTGGTAAACCAGTTTAAATGCCTGGGTGACCAGGATCTCTGTCATTCCGAATGGTCCGCCCTCTGAAATAAAATAAATGACATTGAAGTTATTGAATGTCCAGATAGTACCCAGCATGATGGCGGGAACCATGGCCGGCCGGATGAGGGGAACCGTGACCGCCCAGAACTTCCTCCAGCCGTTAGCCCCGTCCATCTCAGCTGCTTCATACAATTCTGTTGGAATGGATTGCAAGGCGCCGGTGGCAACTACTGTCATAAACGGCCAACCCAGCCAGACATTGGTGATCAGCAGGCAGTAAAATGCCAGCGGCAGGAAGGCTAAAAAACTGCCGATAGGCGGGTTGGGGTCTGTCAGCCAGGAGATATCGGTCCTCAGGGATGTTCCCAGGGCAGTATTAATCACCCCAAAAAGCTGATTGACTGCGCCGAATGTCTGGTTGAACATGTTCTTCCAGGTTAGAGCGGCAATGTACCCGGGGATTGCCCAGGGCAGCACAAACAAAGCCCGGTAAACTTTGCGTCCGATCACACCCTTGCTGTTAAGCGCAACCGCGATCAGAACTCCCAGGCCGACATGGAAAACCAGGTTGGCTATCGTCCAGACGATATTGAATATCAGGATCCGCCCGAAGTTGTAATTGGTAATGGAGAGGTTGTTCTGCAGGATGTCAATGAAATTCTGCAGTCCGACCATGCTCGGTGCAAACTGGGCAGTTTCAGGGTTGAAAGGATTAAAGCGGAGGTTCTTGATAGCATAATCGGTGAATGCCATCCATACTTGATACACCTGGGGCAGCATGGTGATGATGATCATCAGCAAGCCGGCCGGCAGGATGTAGATCCAGGCTGTTACAGATTTCTTTACTTCTTTAGAAAAACCTGATTCTGGCTTCTTTCTGGGCGTTTCACGTCTGTCAGTGAGAACAGCCATATTTCCTCCTTAATTGATATATTGGAATGAGTCCTGCCAGAAATCAAGCAGGTGGATATACATTATTGTATATCCACCTGCATTTGCTTACATTACTGATTCTCCATCAGGAGGATCAAAGGCTTACTTCACTGCACCGGACACTGAGTCAAATGCTTCCTGCAAGGCAACTGCAGGATCGGTGCCTTTGTCCAATACGGACAGGATGGCATTGTTCATGGGATCCCAGTACACACCCATCTGCGGGATGACGGGGAAGGCGGTACCGCCGGCAAAGCAGGCGATGGCCTGTTTGGCGAGCGGGTCAGTTACTTCCATGCCTTTTACAACAGGGATACCTGCTGCCATGGGTAATTCAGGGGTTCCAGCGGAGGCCCAGAAAGCCTGAGCTTCGGGGGAGACAAAAAATTCCATGAATTTGTAGGTAGCCAGGGCATCATCGCCAGCGGCGGAGGTGGTCAGGTAGATGTTGTCGTTCTGAACGTAACCGGACATGCCAGCTGGCCAGGGATCGATCACCAGGTTCTCAGCACCAATAGCATCGGTGAGGGCTTTTACGTTCCACAGACCGTCGATGATCATACCGGCTTTACCAACCTTGAACAGGTTGACATCATCATCACTGTTGTTCACAGTGGGGATGCCGGCATCTTTGACGTTCTTGAGGGCAGTTAACCATGCCACACCAGCTTCGTTATTGAACGTAGGAACGCCGGAGGTGGTGTCCATCAGGTCAGCGCCAAGGGCATACAGGTGGCCAGCTGCGAAGAAGAAACCGGTCTCGAAGACCATGCCCTGCACGTCACCGGAGGTGGCGGCGGTGGCTTTGGCGATCAGGTCATTCCAATCGGCGGCGGGTTCAGGAACGATGCTCTTGTTGCGGAAGAGCAGCACACCCTTCAGGTTGATGGGCAAGCCAACAATAGCATCTTTGTATCTCACCGAATTGGCGGCAGCATCGTTAAGAGTATCCATCAGGCCAGGGGTCATCATGGGGGTGAGGTCCTGGACGAGCATGGCATCATAGGATGCGGGACCCCAGTCAGCATTACCAATGATCATGGTTGGGCCGGAACCGGTTGCAACAGCGGTCTCGAACTTGTTGCGCAGGTCATCAGCCGGGACGAACAACTGTTCGAACTCAACGCCGGGGTATTTCTCTTTGAAGGCGATGACGATGGCATTCAAGCTGTTGGTCTCTTCATTTTTCTTGGAATGCCAGATGGTGACAGTACCGGTTAGTTCTTCTTCAGCCGGTGCCGCAACTTCGGTTTCTTCAGCAACAGGTGCCTCAGTTTCGGGTGCGGGCTCTTCGGCTACGGGTTCTTCGACTACAGGGGCTTCTGTCGCTTTAGGCGAGCAGGCTGCCAGGGCGAAGGACAGGATCAGCAGGATGCTGATCAGGGGCAAAAATTTCTTTGACATGTATCTCTCCTTAAAGTTTTGTTTGATAGTGTTATGAACACGGACAACCAGATCGGAAAATGACTCTTACGGGTGCACCTCCTTATAAACAGGGTTGACAATGTAGTGAAACGCAGAGATAAACCTCAGCGTTTTTCAGGAAAGGGTATGGGTTGTATGTTGGTAGGTTTGAATGCTTGCCAGCGGCAAGAGGGGCATAATGAAGGGCACCGGTAAAATTGTACATATTTCCCACTAGATCCTTCCATAACTGTAAGGAATTTTATCTTACCGACTCAAACCCTTTTTGTCAAGTTTACTCATCAAATTTTAACAAAGTAAAGGTTTATATGGAAGCCCATGATCAAACCCAGCCCCCAGTTCATGTTTGTTTTTATGAAATGGTCATACCCACTGTAATGCACACAGGCTGCCTCGCGGATGATACCCGGCTGGAGGTAGTGCTTTCCCCGGTACACCCCTTCTGCCAGCAGCATCTGGAAGAAACAGGCCATTTCGCGGGCACAGCTGTGCAGCCCGGCAGCCGGGATAAGCGCTTTGCGGATAACGGGCAGGTTGAACAGCCTGGCGGCTGCCCGCATCTGGGGTGCAATGCCTGCAGCTGCGGGCTGAGGCGGAGCTTGACAGGGGGCAGGCGCATCCAGGTGCCCTCCAGCCCCAGCGGCTTAAAGAAGGTATTCATCAGGTACTGGTCCACCGGCATGCCGCTTACCCGCCGCACCACCTCCCCCAGGATGAAACCGAAATTGACCAGGTGGCAGGCAGAGTATTTCCCGGGGGAGAATTCAGCTTGTGAACGGGCAACGTGTCGGGTTCCAACCGCCAGGACGGCCAGCAAGGATTTGCGAGTACAGGTGCGGGGCTGGGATGTCGGCCTGGTGCAGCAGGGCATGCCGGATGGTGGCAGTTGCTTTGCCCTTCTGCCCGAACTCCGGCCAGTAGTGGGCAATGGGCGCATCCAGCTTGATTTTGCCTGTATCCAGCAAGTGCCAGATGGCTGCCGCTGTGAAAGCTTTTGAAACCGAAAACGTGATGAAAGGGGTATCTATGGTGATGCCGGACGAAGCGGGGGAGCTGCCGGCAATATCCAGCACAATCTCTCCCCGGTGGATGACGCACACCTGGGCGGAGATATCGGGAGGCTGCTCTTGCAAGTAGGAATGCAATACATCAGCAGCCTGGGCAAAAGATGGCTGCACCTGATCCTCCTTGGGAATATATAGACCAAACCGCGAGCACAGGTATACAAGGTTTAGCAGGTTGTGGGGGTAAAAGCCTCCCTTGCTATTGGAGCAAGGGAGGCTTTCTGTTACTGGAGAATGCAAATCACTCCGTTTATAGCTCATTGTCTCCGTTACCAGTATCCATTTTGAACAGCTCCGGCACGAAAGTCTGGTCGGTGATGGGCGGGCGCACGTAGCCTTGCTCGTGCTGTCGCGGGGGCAGCTCCATCGGTTCAGGCGTCAGGTCAGCGTAGGGGATCATGCTGAGCAGGTGCGTGATGCAGTTCAGGCGGGCGCACATCTTGTTATCCGCGTTGACCACGTACCAGGGAGCCTGCTTGATATCAGTGTGGGCGAACATCTCATCTTTGGCTCTGGAATACTCCACCCACTTTGAGCGTGATTGCAGATCCATCGGGCTGAGCTTCCAGCGTTTGGTGGGATCATTAATGCGCGCCTGAAAACGTTTTTCCTGTTCCTTATCGCTGACCGAAAACCAGTACTTGATCAGGATGATGCCTGAACGAACCAGCATGCGCTCGAACTCAGGCACGGAGCGCAGAAACTCACTGTACTCGTCATCGGTACAAAAACCCATCACCCGTTCTACCCCGGCGCGGTTGTACCAGCTGCGGTCGAACAACACCATCTCGCCCCCGGCCGGCAGGTTGGCCACGTAGCGCTGGAAGTACCACTGGGTTTTCTCGCGTTCGGTGGCGGTGGGCAGGGCAACAACACGGCAAACGCGCGGGTTCAGGCTCTCGGTGATGCGTTTGATCGCACCGCCCTTCCCGGCGGCATCCCTGCCTTCAAAAATCACCACTACCTTCAGCCCTTTGAAGCGGATCCACTCCTGCAGCTTGACCAGCTCGATCTGCAGTTTGCGCAGTTCGTCCCAGTAGGTTTTCTTGTTGATCCGTTTTTGCCCCTGCGGATCCTGGGCAGGGCTTACAGCTGCGGGTGGTACGGTGACAGGCGGGAATTTTTCCACGGGTTTTGGTTCAGGCTCTTTCTTCCCCTTTTTTGCCATGCTGCCTCCTCCTATATACTAACAGGAACATTGTTCTTGATTACGAGAGGAACACATCATTTACAATTGATATTATAGTGAAATTCCTCTCCAATGGAATATTGGAATCTGTCAAAATGCATGAGAACAGCATCCTCATTTATTACCTCATTATCAACCTGGTCACCCTGCTTGTCTGGGAGGCAGACAAACGCCGTGCGGTCAGGCAGCAGTGGCGCGTGCCGGAGAAATGGCTGTTCTTCCTGGCTTTAATGGGCGGGGCAGCCGGCGCCCTGGCGGGTATGATCCTGTTCCGCCATAAGATTCGCAAACCGCTATTCTGGCTGACCGGCATCCTGTTCCTGGCAGTCCACATCCTGTTTTTCATCTTTGTATCCTGATGCCAGCGGCAAAAAATTTTATTTACAGGCAATGGGCAGGATGCTTGACTCGGCCAGGCTGATTTCTTATAATGGATTTAAGAGATATTCAACCCCACACTGCTGAGGCAATTCTTTGCGGTTTTTCTGCAGGCCGTTCGTAACCAATACGGGCGGCTTTTTATTGTTATCAGGAGGTAGTGATGATCCAATTGAATTTGACCACGAACGAAACGCTGATCTTGCGCGACCTGGCTGAAACCTGCCTGACCGACCTGCGGGTCGAGATTACCTCAACCGATAATATCGGTTACAAAGCCATGCTTAAACGGCGCAAGGATATTATTTCCAAGCTGCTGCAAGCCATCAATGAGGCACTTGAGGTTGAGACAGAAGAGTTATAGCAGCCAGGTAAGAAAGTTTATTGTGCGGTGTGTCCGCTATCCTGCGGGGGAAATGTAATTACCATGCTTGTTCCCTGGCCTTTCCCTGCAGACAACGCCTTGATCTTGCCGCCCTGTGCGCTTACCAGCGCCTTGCAGATTGCCAGGCCTAAACCCATCTTGCCCGAATTGGCCGACCGGGCTTTGTCCGCCCGGTAAAAGCGGTCAAACACATAGGGCAGGTCGTCTGCGTCGATTCCTTCACCGCTGTCGGTGACCTTCAGCTCAATCAGTCCGCTGTCAGTTGCTTCCAGGGCGACCTTTCCGCCCGCAGGTGTGTGCCTGAGGGCATTATCCACCAGGTTCTTCAGCACCTGCAGCATGCGGCCTTCATCAACGTAAATAGCTGGCAGCCCTGAAGGTGCATTCAATTCCAGGGTTACGCCTTTTGCCGCAGCTATCGGCTGGTAAGCCTGGTAAACCCGCTGGAGCAGCTGTTCGGGCTGCACGGTTTCCGCCTGGATCTCAAGCCCGCCGGCTTCCACCTGAGACAGAGTGGTCAGGTCGCTCACCATCCGCCGGAGATGTTCGATCTCGGTTTTGATAATTTCTATCCTGTCTTCGGTCAGGGTTACCTGTCCGTTCTCGAGCATTTCTATATATCCTGAGATGATCTGCAGGGGAGTACTCAGATCATGGGTTATGTCGGCTGTCAGTCGTTTGCGCTGCATGTCCGCCTGGTGCAGGTCGCTGCTCATCTGGTTAAATGTTTCTGTCAGCAAGCCGAGTTCATCCTGCGAAGTGACTGGAACCTGCTGTTTCAGGTCCCCTTCCGCCAGGGCTTTGGCGGCGGCAGTCAGGCGTTGGATGGGCTTGACCAGGTAACCGGTCAGTAAAACACCCATGAGGATGGCAATAGCCACACCGGCTGCTGCGGCTGCGCCGATTGCCAGGGATGTGCGCTTGAGGAAAAGTTCTTCTTCAGCGCTCAGCTTAAACTGAAACTTGGTATCCGGCAGGATCCAGGCGATGGTCTCGCCATTCACCTTTACTGCCACCGGATTCTTGATCATATCCGCCGGAACCTGCTGCCCGATATCAATCCCAAAGGTGGGCATGATCGCCCGATAATCTGCATCCACCAGGCCAAACACGCCGCGAATGTCACCGAAACCTGGAGCCGGGTTCTGATCCCCTGAATCATCAGGATGTGGTTCATACGGTCTGCTCTCGACGTAATAGGCAAAGAAACCGTCCAGGCTGCTGTTGGCAGTGTAGTAGCTTGTCACTGATTCCTCGAGTTGGGCGGTTTGCTGTTCGACCACCAGGTTCATCAGCGATTGGCCGGAGGTAAGGCGGATCAGGGCTGAGACCACCAGCACGGTCACCAGCGCGACCACCAGGAAAGAAAGGATAAGCTTGAGCCTGAGCGAGCGTTTCATTCTACCGGCTCCATGAAGCGGTAACCAACCCCGAAAACGGTTTCGATAAACCTGGGCTGTTCCAGGTCATCTTCCAGTTTACTGCGCAGGTTGTGGATATGGATTTTCAAGGTGGCTTCAGAACCGGTAAAACCATTCTCCATCAGGTACATTCCCAGGTCCACCCGCCGGACCACCTTGCCGTGCGATTGGATTAACAGTTCCAGAATCTTGAATTCGAGCGGGGTCAAAACTACCGGTGTGCCATTTTTGGTAACCTCATGCCGGCTGCGGTCCAGCGCTACCTCCCCAACGGTAATCACCTCATCCAGGGGTGAAAGGGTCGCAGTGCGGCGCAGCACTGCCCGCATGCGCACCAGCAGTTCTCTCATACGGAATGGCTTGGTAATGTAATCATCAGCCCCCAGGTCAAACCCTTTGATCAGGTCTGCTTCCTGCTGCCTGGCGGTGATCATGATGACCGGTATACCCGATTCTTTCCGCAGTTGGGTGATGAACTGGTAACCATCCATATTGGGCATCATAATATCCAGCAGCACCAGGTCAGGTTGTTCCTGGCGGAAAACCTCCAGGGCTTCACGCCCGTCGCTGGCGGCCAGGACTTCATAGTCCTGGCTGCTGAGAAAATCTGTCAGCATCACCTGTACATTTAACGTATCATCCACTACCAGGATCTTTCTTGCCATAGCTGAATTATAGCCAACCTTTCATGGACCGTATTGATTAAGTGAAGAGGATGGGCTGCCAACCCATCCTGCTTCATTCTTATGGAGGAGAGAATTCATGTTTTCTGCCGTCTTGCTGTGCTCATTACATGCATAATCTTAATGGTTTTCAATTTTGGCTGGTTAATTTTTTGTATAGCTGGGTTTGACCTTACCTGCTCCATATCATCAATTGGAGATGATTGGATGGTCAATTAACCTCATCTTTCGTGATTGTGATAAAAGCGGGTTCCTCACCGTTCAGCCAGCCTTCCTGAAAAAAATCGTCATAAAAGATCTTGATATCCGCCACATCCCGCAGGAAGTCGATCTTGCCAATGGCAATGCGCTTGATCTTCAACCCAGTGCGCGCCTCCAGGTCTGCCAGCAGATCCGACCTGCGTTCCGGCTGGATCAGGTCAATCTTCTCGTAAACAATGCGTTTGGAAGCTTCATAATGAAATCCCCATCCTTTTTCGAGGATGAACA